>Ga0099825_1000901_pt1 | contig 35371 bp, 30 predicted proteins | sample SiratroredBW_FD_76838 | JGI IMG/M metagenome (GOLD analysis project Ga0099825, IMG submission 76838) | Root nodule microbial communities of legume samples collected from California, USA - Siratro red BW | ecosystem: Host-associated > Plants > Roots > Nodule | place: USA: California | collected...
AAAAAAAAAAAAAAAAAAAAAAAAAAAATTTAAAAAAAATGGGAAAAAAAAAAAAAAAAAAAAAAAAAAAAAAAAAAACAAGAGGCAAAATTGAAATTCAAAATAAATCTAAGATGTTCTTTAGTTGGCCAAATTTCAAGGACGTGTTTCCCATGCTTTTTCTTGCCATCATAATAGGATCATACTTTCTTTGCCTTTCCAAAACTGCTAATTGGCTAAGAATTAGAAGCTTTTATTGGGCTTCATCGAGGCTGTGTCTTCTTCTCTTCTTGCACTCACTTGCATTGTTATTGTTTACCTCTTGTGATGTCTTCTTGGACTTCAGAAAGCCCAACTAAGCCTAATCTAAATATTACTAATTATAGATACAATACAAGAATTAAATCCTAGAAACTAAAAGTCCAAAGAATACAAAAGAAAAACAAAGAATGACTCTTTTGTTAAGTAGGAACAACTTGTGTTGTGATGCTTCTTGTAATTCTTGTAGGAATGATGTGTTCTAGTCATTTTCCTTTGCCAATCATGCACCCATTGGAACTAAGAATTGAAAAGAGAAAGAAAAGAAGAATCAACCTAAGAACAAGTCTCTCTTTTCTTTCTTGCTCAAGGAAGGTCTTGCTTGTCTTTCTCCTTTCTCATATTTCTTGCCAAAGAACAAGTCTTGTCACCACCTTCTTTTGCACATTGTCAACTATTGTCATTGTATACTGTTTTCCCAAATATTAGGTCATTGTTCTTGCCCTTTTCATACCCATCTTGTGGTTCATTGTTAGCATATCCACTTCTTTGATGTAGGTTTTCCTCTTAGTTTGCACTTCTGATGTCTAAGGTAGTCAACCGTTCAAAAGGCGTGGCTACCATAGCCATCATCAAATATGTAGATCTTGGTGTATTGAGCTACTTCTATGATGTAACATTTGATAGTTGTATACATCGTTTACTAGTTAGGGGTCTAACAGTTGTAAACATCATCTAATAATAGGTCATTTGATGACTTAGTGTTACGTTATCTAGTGAACTAATATTCTGTTTTGCATACGTTTTGTTAGGCTATTTAGTTGTCGTTATGTACTTCTAGTTAACATGTAACTCTTTTATAGTCCTATATAAGAGTAAAATCGTGCATGTAGCATGAAGTGATAAAGGAGCAACTCGACGATTATTTTGCGTAATACATATGATAATTGTATAGTTCTATCTTTGTGTTTTTTGTTTTGCGTTTCCTTTTGGTGTCATTAATCATCAATATTGCATCGTTTCATTGTTCTTTGGGCTCATTTCGACACTAGGTGTATGACAAATTGGTATCAAAGCAAGTTTCAATCTTGTTTTGCATTTGTGATAAGTTCTTGCAAGAAGATGGAGGAATCATCTTCTAGATGGTTTGTCTTCAAGAAGGTCAAGATGTTGAGGAAGATGATGGTTGATCGTAAAGACATTTGCAAATGTTGCAAACAACTGAGACATTGGAGGAGGGTTGTTCAAGATTGGGAAATCAAGATCAAGTGAGAACTAAAATTCAAAAAGTGGACTTGTCTAATAATAATCTTGTTATGACACTCATCTCAAGGAACCAATGATAGGTGATTGCTCAATTCTGGTTGCTCCTTTCATGAGTCCTTGAAGTGACTTGTTTCCCACATGTGATCAGTTAGATGGTGGTAACTTTTTTAAGGGAAATGACACGCCGAGAAAGAAAGATTAGCTCTAGAAAGAAGGATGTTGAATAGAGCTGATAAAACATTTTGGAAAACCTTTTCGCAAAGTAGCCTATTACACGTTAGTAGGGGGTCATGTGATAGTTTTAAAAATAAATTCACAATATTTTTCCAAATGCCTGAAAAATGGGTGAAAGTAGATAGCTCGAGTAATAAAAAATAATAGTGAACACTTTAGATTGGTTCACCCTAACCTAAGTTACATCCAATTCTCCTTTGTTAATTGCAAAGGGTTTAACTAATAAAAACTTGATTACAAGTATTGTCACTGTTACTTCAAACTTAACTTACAGGAGTAGATAAAGTCACTTTTAATTATCAACTAGTCTCCTAAGATTAAGTACGAATACACAAAGTCTCACTAATGACTAAGTACACAAAACTACCCATGGCTATACAACAAGAGAAGTTTTAAAGAATACAAGAAAAACTCTCAACAAGAGGATGTACAAGTAATCACTATTTGTTATAGGGCTAACTTCATAAATGTGAGTACTCTCTTAATTGTATAGCTGATGAGCTATTTTTGTAAATACTTCAAAGCATGAGAATTTCTTTTGCATGTAGTGTTTATGTATATGTTCACTTTTTTTATATGTAGGATTATTCTCTCATTTATTCATTAGCTTTTTCTACATGGGGAGACTTCCTTTTATAAGCATCCTAAATCAGACTGTTGTAACTTGTATGCTTTTAGTTGCCCTTGTGTTTAAGTCTTTTCTTAACATGTTGGACTTATGCTGACACCGTTACTCAAAGGGTTGTGTGAAGGCCAACCTTTTTACTGAATCTTCTATGTTGTTTTGACAACACCAAATTGAACATACAAACTCAGATAGTTAGTCACTTGTGTCAGAATCTTCATTGGGATGTAGAGAATCTTTGCATTTAATCAATATGCCTTAATAATGTCCTAGTGTAAGACTTTGTCTATTCTTTTTGTCTTGCATCTTGTCTTCACAAGTCATATTTTGTCTAGTATCTTGAGTAGAGTCTTGTTCTTTTATACCTTCATATAGACTACCTTTCTTCTCTTGTGAATTTCATTTAGTTTTATGTAGACTTCTTTTATGCCTTTATCTTATCCTCATATATGTCTTCATTTAGTTTCTACACATATATGGTGCTTTCTATGTGCTTGATCTTCAATCAGACTTCGTCCAATGCTTTTGGTTTTAAGGACTTTTATATCTATTTCATACTAGGTAATATGTTAGACTCAACAAAACATAATATTATTTGTTATTATCGAAACCAAAACTCTTAGATTTAAACTTGCGTCTAATCATATGAATTTTTGTCATTGCCTTTAACAATCTCCCTTTTCTTTTTATTATGATAAAACAATTTTGGATTTGTGTAGGGAAAAGAGACATGTTATGTCATTTAATAGTCGTTTGTACTGCTTGGTTTTTGAATTGGGTATCAAAGAGATGATGTTATGTTAACCGAGAAAGCAATATTTTGTTATGATAGAGTAAAAGGGAGATCTAAGGAAATGATATTATATTATCAAATTACAAGTTATGTGATTTGAATAGTGAAGACCATAGTTTTTTTAAATGATCTTGTTGTCAATGAAATTGATTGCTGAAATATTATGAATTAATTGATGGGATATTATGTTAATGGAATTAATTACTGGAATATTAATGGTAGAATATTTGTTATTATTAGCAGAATATCTTGACAGAAGATCTGGTCTATTAAACTACCAAAATTTGTGAGATTGTGCAATTATAATTATGTAATTATGTTATTATCTTCATAATTAGGATAACATTTGTAGCGATTTAACTATTTTTTAGGGCTAAAAAATTAACTTTGTATTACACTATTTGTAACAGAATTCTCCTACCGACAACAACATTTTGACCTACATTTTCTTGAGTTTGACTTGGTATTACTTTAGGTTACGATCCTATCGTAGCCCAGCTAGAAATTCTTATCCTCTTGTCTCTTTTTGCCATTGGTTCCTTTTTAATCTTAGTTCTTTGTGCACTTTTTTCTTTAGCTTCATATCTACTGAAAAGTATGATGTCTTGGTTCGTTTTAATTGCAAGAATTATTCAGCATGGACATTCTAGTTCCAAATCTTTGTCACAGGTAAAGGACCTTTGGGGTCATGTTGATGGTAGGAGTCTTGTCCCGGACATGGAGACATAGAAGGATGAATATGCCAAGTGGGACGTTGAAGATGCTTAGATCATAGGCTTAGTTGATCCCACTATTGTACTCAATCTTAGACAATTCAACATTGCTGCAAAGATGTGGGACTACTTGAAGAAAGTCTATAGCCAAAACAACATTGCCCGAAGGTTCCAGCTTGAACATGAAATCGACATTTTTCAACTGGATAGTCTCATTTATGACTTCTATTCTCATTTTATGAATCTTTTAGATGGAATACACGACATTATCTATGCAAATTTGTCAATTGAAGGTCATATTTCAGTGCAACAAGTTCATGAAACAAGTAAGCGAGATCAATTTCTTATGAAATTGAGATCTGATTTTGAAGGTATTCGGTCCAATCTTATGAAACAAAATCCACCTCTCTTTCAGTTGCATATGGGGTCCAAGGCAAGCCTAGAGGACGGAACATGAGTATTATTCAATGTTTCTGTTGCAAAGATTTTGATCATTTTGCTTCAAATTGTCCTTTTGCAACTATTGCAAAAGAGATGGCCATATCACCAAAGAATGTCCAATCCGACCACTTAAGAAACATGCTATAGCCTTTAATGCCTCAGTTGATTCTTCTGTTGCTTCTAGTTCTTTTGATACAACAAATGTACAACTACATACTCCTGCCCTTATTCAAACTTTGACCCTTGAAATTATTCAACAAATGATAATTTCAGCATCTTCTACCTTAGGACTCTTAGGTAAACCTTTTTCTACCTCTTTCCCTTGGTATTTTGACTCCGGGGCATTCAATCATATGAATAACAATGTTGTAAACCTTACAAATGTCACCACATATTCTGGAAACCTCCAAATTCATATTGTTGTTGGAAACCATTTACCTATCATAGCCATGGGTGATATTTCTTCCTCTTTAACTGGTGTCTTTGTTTCATCTAGTCTCTCTAGTAACCTTATTTCTATTGGTCAGTTAGTTGAAAATGATTGCCGAGTTGAATTCTCAAGATATGGTTATCTTGAGCAGGATCAACACTCAAAGACAATGATCGTGAAGGGGTCTAAAGTTGGACATCTTATTCCTCTTTCTTTCGTAAAGTCTCCATGTTCTTTCCTGCCTTTTATTTCTTGTAATTCTGTTATTGTTAATTTCGAAATATGCATAAGCATCTTGGACATCCAATCTCAGATGTATTTCATGATTTGCTAAAATCTGGTATTCTTAGCAGTAAAGAGTCTCATCTCTTGGTGCTATTCAATTTGATTGCAATTCTTGTGAACTTGGTACAAGTAAAATTCAACCGTTTTCAACTCATCAATCAAATTTAAAACAAACTTTTGATATGATTCGATTTGTGGGAGATGACACATGATATATCTCATGCTTATTACAAGTATTTTGTCACTTTTATTGACTACTATGATCGTTTCACAAGGGTCTATTTTTTATGCTCAAAAGATAAAGTCTTTTCTGTTTTCAAATTTTTTCATGCTTATGTTCAAACACAATTTTCTTCAAAAATTAAAGTTTTTTGATTTGATAATGGGGAATACACACCTCATTTATTCCAAAACTTCTTGCGAACAAATGACATTTTATCTCAAAAGTCTTGTCCTTCTACTCTCCAACAAAATGGGGTAGTTGGAAAAAAGAAATAGTCATCTTGATTTATCCTACACTCATGTTGGAATCTCTTGTGCTATCATAGTTTTTGTGTGAAGCTCTCTCCACCGTTGTCAACCTTATTAACCGTCTGTCTTCTCCATCATTAGACAATGATTCACCTTTCTCACGGTTATTTGGATATCCACCCACTTATTCTAATCTTCGCACCTTTGGTTGTGTTTATGTCCATCTTCTGCCAGAATAATGCACCAAGCTATCAACTCAACCTGTTAAATATACTTGGTTATTTTGCCTACCAAAAAGATTTTCTATGCTATGATCTTGATCTGTTTTGGATTCGGGTTTCTAGAAATGTGATTTTTGAAGAAAATACATATTTTTTTGCAACTAACCATGATACTCTCTCGTCGTCATCTATATCTTTGCCATTATTTCCTATCTCTTTTATAGGACCAACATCTCCAAAACCTCTCTTGGTGTCCCAAAGACGTCAGGTTGTCATTCCAAATCAGCCACCAACACCTTCAGGACGCCCTTTAGATTACTCCCTGGTTGTTGATCCAGTGCTAGATCCAGAATCAACTCCTTTATGATGCAGTTCTTGCATTCGTAGACCACCAGAAAAGTATGGTTTTTCTCCCCCTAAATTCTTGGCAACAACGTGCAAGATCCACAATCAACTCCTTTATGACGCAGTTCTTGCATTCGTAGACCACTAGAAAAGTATGGTTTTTCTCCCTCTAAATTCTTGGCAACAACGTGCAAGATCCACAATCAACTCCTTTATGACGCAGTTCTTGCATTCGTAGACCACTAGAAAAGTATGGTTTTTCTCCCTCTAAATTCTTGGCAACAACTTTTGCTTCTGTTCCTATTCCGTCTTCCTATAAACAGGAAATGGAGCATGCATGTTGGCAGCAAGGTATTGAAACAAAACTTCTAGCATTAGAAGAAAATCAGACATGAGATATTGTTTCATGCCCCATCTGTTAAACCACTTGGCAACAAATTTATATTCACTATAAAGCTTCGCTAGAATCGATCTAGGTTAGTTGTTCTTGAAAATAAGTAAGAATTTAGCCTTGATTATGATGAGACCTTTGCTTCTGTAACCAAGATGACTACTATGCGCACTATTCTTGCCATTGTTGCATCCAAATTTTGGTCACTACTATCCATGGTGATCTCAAGGATGAAGTTACATCAAACTTCCTACGGTGTGCCTACCTCAACCTAATAATGTGTGTAAACTTAAGCGCTCTTTATATGGAAAACAAGCACCATGAGTATGGTTTCAAAAATTACGAACCACGCTACTTGGATATTCCTTAACGTAAAGTCAGTATGATGCATCCTTTTTTATCCAACGGACTTCTAAAGGAATTGGGGTACTCCTTGTTTATGTGGACAACATTGTGGTGACTAGTTTTGATCAACAGGTCATCTCTACAATTCAGAAATTGTTGCGTACAACTTTCCACATGAAAGATCTTGACCATCTCACTTATTTCTTGGGGTTAGAAGTGCATTATTAAGACCAATGCCTCTTTCTCACTCAACACAAGTATATTCAAGACTTCATTTAGACTACTATTGATACTCCCATGGAAATTAATGATAAATACAAACGGGATGAAGGAGAAATTCTTGAGGACCCCACTTTATATCGCAGGCTCGTTGGTAGCTTTGTCTACCTAACCATCACACGACTTGACATCTCTTTGTTGTCCACACAGTTAGCAAATTCATGCAATCCTTTCAACATTTCCAGCTTTTAATAGTACACCGATTAGATATCTCCTTGGCACCTCTACCTGTGGCTTATTTTTCCCTAGTGGTTCTTCACTCCAACTCCAAGCATATAGTGATGTTGATTGGGCTGGTTGTCCAAACATAAGAAAATCTACTACTGGTTGGTGTATGTTTTTAGGCAATGCTCTAATCTCATGGGAATGTAAGAACTTGGTTTTACTTGGCCACAACCAATTCCACTAGATGTTGATAATATAAGTGTCATACAAATTGCAACAAATCATGTTTACCATGAACGAACAAAGCACATAAAGGTTGATTGTCATTCCATTCAAGAAGCCTATGACCTCCAAGTTATTACTTTCCCTCATTTCTCTATATCGGTCCAAATCACTGATACCTTCACCAAATTCTTACATGTCAGCGCCATAGTTTCCTAGTTGGCAAATTGATGCTCGTAGATTTACTAACATCAGTTTGAGGGAGGATGTCAATGGAATTAATTGTTGGAATATTATGGAATTAATTGCTGGAATACTAATGACAAAATATTTGCTATTATTAGCAGAATATTCTGATAGTATATCTGGTCTATTAGACTACCAAAATTTGTGAGATTGTACAATTGTAATTATGTTATTATCTTTATAATTAGGATAACATTTATAGCAATTTAACTATTGTTTAGAGCTAAAAAATGAGCTTTGTATTACACTATTTGTATCACAACTCTCCAATAAAAAAACACGAAATTTTGGCCTACATTTTCTTGAGTTTGACACTTGTTCCAAAGCTTTTGAATACAGATTATTAATTTTTTTTTTTGTTTAAGTTGTGTCTTATTATTCTAGTCGTCTAGAAGCAAAATATTATTAGCTAATAATATAAAATTATAGGACTATATATCAAATCAAAGCATAAAACATAAATATGACATGACAGAATTAGAGCATTCTGTAAAGCATAGACTACAAGAGGCTTATGCATTAAAAGGTGACTCTCATGAGTCTAATGCAAATGTATTGTAAAAAAAAATGTGTCTAGTATGAAAAAAATTTTACATTGCACAAAAAAATTTTCACAGTTTTAATCTATACAAAAGCATGGGATGTATAGAAAGTCACTGCAGAGGTGGAGAGTGACCAATTTTGATTGGTTGTGGGTTAGGTTGGGAAGATGGTGGTACTGGGTCTAGTTAGTTGAGGGTTTGGGTTTGTGTTTGAGATGTTGAAGGGATATTTGTTTGAAGGGGTAGAGGTTAAGGGTGTTGGGTGAGCTGGAGTTGGGGTGCTAATGGTCAAGAGTGTTTGTGTTGAAGAGTGATGAACACAAGCATGTTTTGGCGCATTTGTTCAAGTAGGAAAGTAGCCATATTTTTCTACCTTTTTGGATTGGCATGTGTCAGACCCCGTGAATATGGACTGAACTTGATCAAGAGTGATGAAGTAAGATGTAGGCACATTGGTAATTATGGACCTAGGAGATAAGACTTGATTGCTTGTAGAGTCAGAATATGTACCGACAGATGGCGAATGAGCAACTATAGTAGTTTTTGCATCTGCTTTGGCTTTAGCTTTTGCTATTGCTTTTAGATGAGCTTCAACTTCAGGTTTAACCTTTGCATCAACTTCAGTCTCGGCCTTGGTCACAACTTACATGTCTGTTTTAGCTTGAATTTCAACCTCTGCTTGGCGTCATGTAGCTTCAAGGAGCACATATTGTAAGCTTGCTTGTGTGCCTATTCATGTTTCTTGTCACAGGCTGACTCAACTTACTCGTGAAGGGTAGGGATTAAGAGATCGACGAGAGATCTTGGAACTTGTAGTATCTAGAGATGGTTACATTAGTAGACACATGATACTTTAGAAGAGTGAATATGGGATGCTCCAGATCACTAATAGAAAGCATTAGAGTCATCAAAGTTGATATTGTTGGACGATCAAGAATTTATAGACCCTTTGTGTCCACCTTTGTTAACACCGATTTTGAATTAGAAAGACCAACATCAATGTTGGGTAGTGGTTGATCTTGGTCATCTAGGTTGGATGGGAGTTCTAGTAAAAGGCGAGTCAATGATAGGAACGAGCGTTGGTTTTAGAGAGGGGCCTCGTGAAGTGTCAATTTTGGTAGACGTTGCTCCAGTCATAGGAAGATAGGTTGGTGGTGGGTTTAGAAAAAGGCTGGTAAGGTGACTTTAAGGGCACATATTTGAGTGTTTTTAAGGGGCGTAGGGGAGGGGAGGTATATTAAAGGCTACTCGATCTAGAAACCACCAATAGGTAGTTGTGGAACGAATGTGGGTTTTAGGAGGGTAAGCAATGACTTCTTTAACTATCATCTTCTAGTTTCTTGAGTAGTGTCTTGTTCTTTTATGGCATTGTGTAGAATGTGTCTCGTCTTCATCTCTTGTTTTGTGCACCTCGTCCGATATCTACATGTGTTTAGTGCTTTGTGTGTTTCGTCTATATCTTCAATCAAGCTTTGTCTAATACTTTTGTCTAAAGACTTTTGGATAAATAGTTGGTTCAATACAATAAACATTGATATGTTTTGTTTTAAGTACAATAAGAAAAAAAAAAAAAATAACAGTCTTCGTACAAAAACTTTAATTTCGATAGTTTTGTCTGAATTATGTTAATGGTCGTGGTAATTGAACATGTGTGTTTATCAAGAAAAAATTAATGTTAAATGTGTAATTAATCTTGAAGGAAACTGCAAAGGACTTTAAATTCACAAAGTGAAAAAGCAAAGGGGAAAAGGTTCTGTTTTAAGGTTAATTGCATATTAACGTTAATTTTCCTTCTAATAAACCGATGTGACAATTATTAAAGACCAAACACTTGCTTAATTATCTTAACCATGAACAGAATTAAAATTTTTGTACTAAATTTTCTTTTCTCTTATTGTACTAAAAACAAAATATGTCAATATTTGTTATACTGAAGTTATTATTTACTCAAGACTTTTATATTTGTTTCACACTTGAGAATTTGTTAAACACACCAAAACCATGTGTCTTCACGAAGCTTATTCCCATAAACAAGTCATTGCTTGTTGGTAGTAATTCCACAAGGAAACAGTGGCAATCAAAGAGGGGTTTGTAGATTATAGTGTACTTAATTATTTGTAGGACGTGGTGTCTAGTGGTTGTAGACATTGTTTATTAGTCAAGGTGTTTAGTAGTTGTAGATGTCATCCAATAGTTTGTTGTAGTTTGTTGTCTGATGACTCAATTTTATCAATTTTATGTTATCTGGTGAAGCAATAACGTTCTCTTATGCTAATTGTCATTATATACTTTTAACTAAAAGTAATTGTTTTGTAGCCCTATACAAGGGTAAAATCGTGCTTGTCGCGTGGAGTGATAAATAAGCAATTTAATGATTATTTTGCTTGATACACAATACCATTAATTTGTTCTATTTTCCTTTGTGGTTGTGTTTCCAGTTGATGTGATTTGCAAATCAGTATGCCACTGCTCCTTTCATTGTTCATTATTTCAGCCCTAGGTGTGCGACAAAATCTTCTGATTAAAGCTATGGAAAATGACTCCCAATTTAAATCAAGATTATTTTGGCTCCAAGGGTAGAATTGGGATTTTGAAAATTTGATGGGGTGCAGGAAGCAATTTCCTTCATATGTTAGCAGTTGTTGCTTTTTAGCCCAAATGTGTGCTTCCTAGATCTGTAATACTGGTTTTGTCTCGAAGATCGAACAGGTAGGACCAATTTCTTAAGAATCCAGAATTGAAAAGAGAAAGAAAAGACAATATTTGTGTTAAATAGAATGAAAAGATCCAGATCTAGGAGAACACTCCTCCAAGGGTTCTCCTTTGCAAATAATTTCTTCTGTCACTGAGAGCTAATGCTCAGTCTTGACATCCCTCTCTTTACTATCCTCCTATTTATAGGTATGATTCACCTGACTTATGATATCCCTCTAATTGAACACAATGCTAATTCCCTTTATTCCATATCCTAACATATTTCCTTTGACAATTTAAGCTACATAATTAGAAAAAGTATCTATCATGTCCAAGCTACACTAATTTGTTATCATGGAACATAAAACATGTAACGTCAATAGTTATGTTAGTAATGTGATTGTAAGTTTCTTTATGTTGCCTTAAAGCAGTCAACAATGTTGTCTGTAGATAATTCTGAAACCCGTGAACATTTTAAAGTTTTGTACTATAGTGAAATTTAGACCAAGTCCCTTGTATCTTTTCTATCAAATTCTCAAATCAAACAATGGCACGTGAATTGTTTACGACATTAAATAGTCTGTACTATAAATATGAAACGAAATTTTAAAAATAATCCTCGTTCATTTTGTAATTTGAAAACTTAATTGCAAGAATAGGGAACTTGATCAAAGTTTTGTCCTTTGAAATACTCTCTGTTCTGGCTCAATTTATAACTAAATATGATTTTAAACTTTCTGTGATTGCTAAAATAATGGGAGTTGCAAGTAATCTGGTAATTACATATTTTAACAGATAGTTATAGGATCCAAATCCAAAAGTGGATGATACTGTGCTAGTGAAGACCTGAGATATTTCATGAGACAGTAGCCCAGAAAGCAAAAATATTTTATTTTTCAACTTAAGCATGTTTTGTGCCATGTCAATTACTTATTTGGCTTCTGAATGTTTCTTGACTTTTTCTTAATAGACAAATGGTGAGCAGCAGTGCCGGGCTCTTCTTGATTACATGAAAAGCAGAAGTGGAAGCTTCTACAACTTAGAAATACGTGCTGATTTTGCTGGTATTCAAAGATTTGTTATTGGATTCCATCAATAAGCAAGTTTTGAGTTAGATGCATGTTTATTTTATTTTATTTTTTTGGTGGAATAATTCTCCCTTTGTGCTACTTTCTTTCAGTTTTCTCAGCTATTTGTTGAACACATTGTTGGTAAAAGTTTAATTTCTAGGCACCGGATAAAAAATCTTTACTCTATAAATCAATTAAGAAACATTTTTGGTACTTTTGGGGTAGATTTTCACAAACTACAAAGTTTATCATACGTGATAATTTGTGATTTTTATGTACTGAGCATTTTATAGTATAGGTCGTCTGGAAATTGTAGATGTAGTTTAGTTAAGTCATTTCATCGTCTATTAGAAGGTTTAGTAGTTGTTTGTAAATGTTAGTTTAGTTGGTTAGATTTCGGTTTTGTATATCGACTTAAATTGTAAATGATTTGTAGTCCTTAAGAGTGAGTGTTGTTTATACTAAACATATGAAATGTATCGAAAATGAGACAAATTATAATATATGTAATAACGTTTATTGTTGAATACATAAAATAGTTCATTTATTTCTAATTTTTAGTTTTTTTATCTATTTCTAGTTGGTGTGTTTTTGTTTATAAGGAAAATCCAATATCTTATTATTTTGATTAAGTGTTGGAAATAACAAAGCATAAAATATAAGTGTGCTTTGTATATAACATGTAAGCTTTGTTAAAAAAACATATTTATAAAAAATATAAGTATTTTATCTCTGAGAAAATACCTAGCAATCTAGTTTATATCTCTGATAAACATTTACATACTTAAATGATATGTGTATAATTTAAGCTAACATTGAATCTTAGAAACATCTATATGCTTATTTTATATGCTTATTTTATGTTGTAAGAAATGTTTGTTATTACCATTTGGTCAAAAGGATCCACTTTAAAGATTATGTCATATCAATGATTTGTTAGAACTTAAACTAAAGTTGTTTTGTTTCACCAATTTCTTAATGCTTGAATTGTCAATACTAGAAAAGATTATCTGTTACAAATTTGTGCTTTATCTAATTTAAAGTGGTAAAGACTACGTAATCAAGACATGATAAGTTCAACGAGGTATTGGGATGTGTTTAAAGAAGAGGAGTTTATTTAATGCATCTTTTATTACAAAGTTCATTAGATGTTAGGAAGACACTCAAATGAGTTTGAAGTTGACTCAAGAGTCATAAAATGATTTGCAATGACTCTGTTTTTTTTGCCTCTATATAAAGCCATCTTGAAAAAGGAGAGAGGGAGAGCTAATATTGCAAAAGTGTCATAACATTGTTGAAATATTTTTTGTGCCTTAAATAACTTTGTAAGAAAGCAGACTGTGTTCAACCTTTAACAAACTAAAAGAGAGAGCTTAATAACCTCTCTTTAGTGAGCGAAGCCTGTGATATGTTAATCACAAAGACAATTTACTTTGTCTTAAGTCAGAAGTGACTTGTTAAAAGAGTACTTGGGTTAAGCCACGTTGACTTGTTGAAAGAATTTTTGAATGGAGTTAGTCAAGAGTGGTTACAATCGGGAAGAATACTCGTGGTTTGTAGTTAGGATTGATTAATTGTCAAAGTAGGGAACTTTATCCTTCTTAGTGGACCAAACACTATCCTATGGAAATCCAGCTCACTCTGTATTTGCAAAGTTCAAATGCTTTATAGGGATAAACTGTCGTTCAAAAAACATCAACATAGTCTCAACAAGGGTTGGAGACAGACAAAGTAGACCAAATGTTTCCCTTAAAAGCCATTAATCTTGAGGTTAGGGTTTAGAGAAAGATGAACGGAAAAAATTGGTCTTAAGGGTTCGAGGTTAGGGTTTAGAGAGAGATGAAAGGAAAAAACTGGTCTTAAGGGTTCAAACTCTTTCTTGAGTAGAATGGGTTCATGAAAGGAAGCTTGAAAAATACGAAAGGATTTACTTCGAAGGATGGTAGCTTGAAATTAGGCGACGGTTGAGTTTTCCTTTGACAACGTGGATAACAACATGGCATTGACATTGAGGAGCGTTTAATGAACTGACAGACATTCTAATTTGAGAAGCTTGGGAAACGTGCATTAATGGACTTGTCATTTCATCACAAATGCCCTTTAATTCATGTAAAATTTACGACATTAATAATTCATTCTTAATTCAGAGTATGATGCTTCTATCTATTGCCCCTTTTGTGTTGAATCTTCATGGATGCTTGGTCACATTGTAGCTAGTGGAGAAGAGACGATTCTTGAAATTTCTCTCCGGTGTGCTTCTTTACATCACGAGTCTTTGTCATGATCATCATTCATGAGCTACCATATATTAGGCATGTGTCCGGTGGACTCTTAAGCATTCATGTCTATATATGATTATCTCAAATGTTCTTTGCACATACCTGACAAAGAGATTAGTAATGCTCAGTTGATGTTATTTATCGTTAGGTAAATCAAAATTTTCACAGATTAACAATTATATAAAAGTATATTTAATTAACAAATTTGTTCTTCAAAAAGTTTGATTGATGATTTGAGTTTAACTAAGGAACTTTTGGCACATAGGCAAGTTTGGAGATAAAAGTCCTTGGTCTTTTGCTTGTGCCTAGCTTCCATGGTTGAGACTCATTTAAACGAGATCTCTAAGAGTATGAATTATAAAAAGTATTTTGATGTTGAAGTTTTATTTGTTAACTTTTGACCATTTATTTTTTGCGTCTACAAATGTTATTTTCCATTTTCCTTGAATATTTGATAGGGTTTTCTTTTTCTTAGAAGATCATACCCTACATTAGACATACAAGACATGTATTTGGACTTACAAAGCAAAGGATGTAGTGTTTTAATTCTCTCATAAAACTTTTCCAACATATGTTCGCAACACTTCATCTTTTTCTTAAACAATATAGATTTTGATGTGTTTGATGTTACAATTTGTTTTCAAATACATGTGTACTCATCAAATGCACCTTTATTTTGAAAGAGCTTATTGTTTTTAAAACACATAATGTTAAGCTATTGTTTTACTTTTATAGGGTGCTTAGTTGCAGAAACAAATTTCTTATAAGATAAATCACTTTATTCTTCATCATTATATGATAAGCATGAGGAATCTGCAACCAAGGTAGGCTTAGAGACAAACTTAATAATTACATTGCTATCTAAGTTCATTAAAAATAATGACCTTTTTAATAAAAATGGTTAGTTAGGATTTTATTATTTTTATCTTCAGAAATATAACAAAAAAAACGCAATTCCGTAAATAAATCACTCACATGGCATACTGATATTCTCATTCTTCACCCCACTTACACACAACACTCTGATTTCACTCCTTGTAAACATTCATCAGAAAATTTTCTCCTCAGTGTTTCAGATTCTGCGATGTGCCATATATACACTCTCCAACATTGATATGAACCTACAAATATCTATTTGTTCAATTCGTCACTTGTTTTGCCCATCACTTGACTTATGATGTAAATGGATGGTTTTGATCTCAAATACCACTCGAGTGGTATGAGCCGATTTTTAAATTTTTGGTCTGAAATTAGCCCGTGTATACAATCATGTTAAATACAAAAATACCAGCCTATGTTTCTCTACCCCAGCATTTCCTCCCCCACTCTGTTAACCACTTTCTGATGGTAACTGCCGCAAAACCACCACTTACTTCTCCAAACTATTTCTTCTGTATTTTTCTTTTCCATAATATATAAAAACATGACGACATTGGTTTGTGTTGTGATGTGTATTTCATGTTATATATTTATATTATATAATAATTATACTACATTAAAATATGTAATAATCAATATTTTGAAATGATATAATGAGATAATTATTGAAAAGGGTGTTACAGAAAGTTTTACGTCATATTGGTAGTGCTATTCATTTTTCAGTAAACTATACACTTGCCAAAAAGTTCCTGCAACTTAAACATTTGTTCTGCTGTTCTTTATGTTTTGTATTCTGGTGTGTATCAACTGCACCCTACAATTTATACGAAAATAGTTTAACCCTATTTCTTTATTCATTATAGAAGTTATGAACAAGTTATAAATATAAGGTAAGATGATAATCACTTATTCAATAAGTTTTTACTTAAGCAGTTTATCCCAACATATTCTGGAATTGGTAAGGAGTTTGTTCTCTATCATTATTGGAAATGAATTAGCGTTGTATTCTGTTTTCAAGTACCACTTTTGTGAATGTTTTGTGAAATCAAAGTGTTGTGTGTGGGTGGAGTGAAGAATGGGAATAAGAGTATGTCATGTGAGTATTTTCTTTCACACCACTTCGGAATGAACAATTTCGGAATTATCTATTTTAAAAATCTTTTTTTTATCTTGAATTGGAATTGACTTTCGGAATTGCCCATTTCTAAATTTTTTTTTTTCATTTTTAAAAACAGGGGCTGAAGATTTTTTAAATGGGGCAGTTTGAGAAAATTTAAAAAATTTAGAAGTGTTCCAAAAAGCCTTGAAAGTGTAAGAAGAAGCCGTCCAAAAGAGATACATATAGATCGGATCCATTAGCCATTTTTTAAATGAAAAAACCATTTACTTTTCATACCTTTTGCAGAGTGATTCTTTTAAGACGAAAATAGCTGTGGTGTAGTGGTGGTTATCATAATTTATAAAAGCTCAGGATTGAACTTGGAACCTTAACAACATGATAACCACCACAACAGCGAGTTATACAATCCACAATACAAATTTTTTTTAAAATACATTACGGGTTGTACAACCCGCAATTATATTTTCTGTACCTTTTACATTGCGGGTTGTACAACCCGCAATACAAAGTTTTTTTTAGATGCATTGCTGTTGTATTTAAAAAAAAATTTGTATTGCGGGTTGTAGAACCCGCAATGTATTAGAAAAAAATTTGTATTACGGATTTGTGCAACCCGCAAAGTGAGAAAAAAAATGAATGGCACTTACCATTAATGAGGGTTATTTTCGTCTTTTTCTCAAGGTTAAAATGAGAATATGTTAAAATTATGGAGGTGTAGGAAGTCACTATGGAGGTGCAGGAAGAATCAGTTCCTTTTGCATCCCCTTTATTCATGTGGTCCGGCATATTATAATTGACTTCCACACCCTTTTCTTCCTTGGTGCACTTCCATTCTCGTATTTGGTCTCATAGATCGGATTTATTTCTCACACCTCTTTCTTTTAGATAGCCTTTTCCTGCACCTTTATAATTTTTGAAATTTCAAATTTAAACATAATAAAATGACAATATAATTTTTGAAATTCCAAATTTAAACAATGACAAAAATATCTTTATTGATATAAAAGTAGTTGTGGATTATAGAAACAGTAAGAGATTTGAAAAATCAAATGACTTGTGGTTTGTACAATTCGCAGGACATTCAATTTTTTCGAATCACTTGCGGATTGTAGAAACTGCAAGTCATTCGATTTTTCGAATCACTTGCGGTTTCTACAACCAGCAAGTGATTAAAAAAATCGAATGTCTTGCAGATTGTACAAACTACAGGTCATTTGATTTTTCGACAGATTATATAAACCACAAGTCATTCGAATTTTTGAATGCTTTGCAAATTGTATAAACCGCAAGTTGTTTAAAAAATCGAACGATTTGCGGTTTCTATAAGCCGCAAGTCATTTGAAAATTCGATTCACTTGTAGTTTCTATAATCCGCAACTTCAATTTTCAGTGAAAACAAACGACACCTCCAAGATCTCCTTTCTCAATCGCATTCACATAAGAGGTGCAAAATTTCAATGTGCTATGATTACCAAAGATGCATGAGGTGCTAAGAGGTGGACGAGGTGCAGGAGGTGCTGGACGACGGGATCGGCAGAGGTGGGAGATGGGTTTGAAGGTGCAGGATTTCAGCGTTGGTGAATGGTAGAATGGATTTAAAAAACATTACTATGGAGCTGCAGGAAGACGTTATGGAGGTGCAGGAAGAAGTAGTCTTTCTTCTATTTTTTTCACACCTTCTCGATCCATTCTTTCTATCCATTCACTTTTGGGCTTAGACCACAATATTCTTATTGCACCATCTTTGTTACTTCACATTCCCCACAGAAATATAAAAATATATATATAAAAAATAGAAAAGTAAAAAGTATAAAAGAATAGAAAATGATAGTTTTAAAATTACTCCCTACTCACTTACCTTCTTTATTTTCTTTTTCACTTTTAACCTAACAAAATAATAATTAAAAACAAAAATAAAAATAAACTTTAAAACTAAAAACAAAAATAAATGTATGAAAACAAAAAATAAAACTAAATACAAAAATATTAAAATGAAAATAAAATAAATAATAAAAACATTTAAAATAAAAACATAAAAAGATAAAAACGACAGTTTTAAAACTGTCCTCCCCAATCATTCACACTTGCACTTTTCTCTCACTCTCGTCTCTCCGCAACCTTTTTTCTCTTAACTGCACCCACTCACAAAAGATATATAAATCCAAGGCAGTGTTTGGAGGTAAGTTATCTAAGCTTTGCCTTTGCTTTCATCATTCTGTTTTTCATACAAAAATATGTGCATCTGCATGTTTATTATATGTGTTACAAGTTCATAACATTCAAACAAAAATAAATGATAAGAACCCAAAAGAGTGGCAAGGAGAAAATTGAGAAATCCTCCCACACTTCATCTGCTACCTCCACCGATCCCATCTCTCTCATATTGCTTCCCTTGCCGCCAAAATTCTCACATCCTTACCAGACTTCCTGCGCATCTCGACCCCTTCTCCCATCTCGCCAAAACCTTTTGCCACCAATCCATGAAACCCTCCCATTGGCAGTAGCAGCCCCAGGAACGCCAAGCACTCTCATACCCTCCATACTGGCACATCCTCCTCTTCCTCAATTTTTTGGAAGCGTTGAAGGAAGGTGATGCATGGTTGTACCTAAACAACTCCTACACCATTTGTATATTTTTTTGGTTGTTTGTTTCTATTTTTTTTTTGAGGACTCTCACAAGAAATTCTTGAATTACATACATATTATTATATATGAATTTTTATCCATATGTAAATTTAACATTATTTACAAATTTTATATAGAGATTTATTACATACAGATTTTACATATGAATTTTACATACAAATTTATTACCTATGGATCCAAATATGTATGTAATTTATGTAATTACCTACTGATTTTACATACGAATCTAAATCCATATGTAATTACCAAAGGATTTTACCGTAGATAATATTAACAATTAATTTTATCAAAATAATAATAATTATTATTATTAACATTATTATTATTATTTTTAATATTATTACTAATTATTATTATTATCAATTACATTAACATTATTACTATTTTAATAAAAATTAATAATATTACTAAAATTGGTATATATATATATTATTAACTTATATAATTAATCATATTATTATTTTAATATTAATATTAAGTTTTTAATAAGAGTAATATTGTTAATATTATATTATTAATATTACTTTAGATATTATATTTATTAATATTATTAGAATTATTATTAATATTATTATTATAGTAAATATTATTATTATTATTAACTTATATGATTAAAAATATTACTATTGTCAACACCTAATTTTGTCCGGATAAATAAAATTTAGTTAAAAAAATGATTAAAAAAACGCTATTTAATCAAATTAAAACTTTGTTCTTAAAAAAATGTGTTTTTATCAATTAAAAAAAAATCAAAAGTTCATCTTTAAATTTATTGTTGGATTTGTTATTTTTCTCTTATTTCGAAAAATGCAAAATGTAAAAATATAATCTGCTTGTCATTATCTTTTATCTTATTTTTAGACACAATTTGAATTTTTTATCTTGTTAAAAAAAATGTAAAATAAGTTTTGCTTTGACTAGAAAATGGAATTGAAGTTTACTGTGTCCCAAACCCCATTTTTTTTGTTGTATGCACCTATTGGGCCTCCAAGTTGGTGTCATAGCATCACTCCTCTCAGCCCACTATGCATGGCATCCCATTACCTTCAAGTGCGACAAAATCCATTTGCAGCACCATGGTCCCTGCTCCACCACCCTGCAGAAACGGTTTAGTCTCTCTGCAAAAAGCTACTTTGTCCCCTCTGCAGCACAAAAAATGGTGGCAGGTGATATTCTTTTTTGTCGACACGCATCTTCTCATGGCGGAAAAAAAAGATATTTTGGGGGGCTCTCATTTATCTAAGGAGAGGAGCACAGTAGAAGGGGAGGACTTCTCGAGAGCACTCGTTGGCTTCACTTGACATACCAGCAGGCTCCTACTCCCATTTTTCTGTTTCACTCTAACTCTCTCTTGACACTCCCATACCCTCTTTTCACTCTAACTCTCTCTTGACATTTGCGCAAAGAGGAAAGGAAAGAATCAATTCAAAAGGCTCGATCTTCATCACTTACAAGGGGAGTGAACTGAAGATAGAAAGAATAAGGCGAACAAGGAAGGAGCAGGGAGGTATGTCCTGTTATTGCAATATTTCATTTGGGCTCTTGAAAGCATTACGCATTCATGTTATCACCTTGCCATAATGACCTTTAAAACTGGAAATAAAGTACTAGGTTCAGTGGTTATTTTCTCTAGTGTTTTGCTTCTCTTTTTGTCATGGTTTAACTACGAACAAAGAGTCATTCAACCCTCAATAGCCCCAAACCCGTGGAGTACTCGTGCATAGGGGAAGAGTTTTCTTCCACTTATCCCTCATTCCTTTAGGTAATCTTTATCCTATATCACCATCATCTTCATTGGTATTAATGGTGCCACCTACCTACACACTCTCTCTTTCAAGCCATGCCTTCATCTTTAGCTGATCACGTCACCTTCATACCACTGTGCCCTCTAACCTTACCTACAAACATCTCCCTCCATGTCACGTTAAGTCACTATACCTCCCACACTGCCTCATCACGTCATCAACACCCCAAACAACCACCACCTCAACGCCCTCCTCACTTCTTTGCCGCCACTGAAACACACTCCAACCTCCCTCTCCTTACGCTATAAAAGCTCCAAGCCATGCAAATTCATCATCAGTTGCTGCCAAGGACTTTCGAAGTCCTGTTCTCTCCCCCTACCTTGGTATCGCACCTCCACCGTGCCCAAAACGCTTAGCGCCAGAATTCCCCATACCTCCAAACCACCGCGACCGACCTCATGCCCCACCAACGCCGTCAAAGCCGCCACCGAACCCAAGCCACACCTCTGCAAGCTAACCTCTGCCCACAAACATCATCAAGCCACCATAGCAACGCCACCTCACCATCAACTCATGCCACTATCACCCTCGTTACCCTCCTTTACTTCCACCCGAACCTCATTCTTCCTTCCCTGCGCCTCTAAGCCACCATGCCCTCCAACCCTAGCCACGACGTCTTCTCCCCTGCCCTCACGTCTTGCCGACGTAATCACCAAAAGCACCTCCTCTACGACTTCTTCCTCTCAGACTACGCACCAAGCCTCCCTCTCCTCACCCTCATTACTCACCCCTGCCTCCACTATCAAGATGCCCTCACTCCCTCTCCTATTATCACCCTACCATCACCACCATGCAAACACCTGCGAGACCCAACGCTTGGAACCATACCCTGTTGCTACATCCCTGCCAATGCCACCAATGGCATTTCCATAACCACCCAAACTTCCTCCACCAAAACCAACAATCACTGTTTTCTCTCTCTCGCTGGTTTCGCACCCCAACCACCCATCTTCCCTCCTACCCGCAAGCGCTACATAGAGCCCAAACCTTGAGTTGCACCTCCAACTACTTAAGCCCCTCCATACGCGTCAAGATCCCACGACTTATGTTCGCCGTCGACGCCAGACCCTCCTCGATGACGGCCCCTCCAGTGTCGTCGACGTCACCATGAACCACCTAGGTTGCACCTTCATTGAGCCAAGAACCACGTAGCAATCGTTTGCCCTCGTCACTTGCGTTTTCGCTCCCAGGACAGCCCCAGCCGCCGTCGCCGTGGACGGTACTCGCCGTTGTCACCAGCTGGCGTCGCCGCCACCACCTTGGATAGCCACGACCTCCCCTGCCTCGAAAGAGAGCCCCCATGCCACAAGCCTAAACCAATGTTGCCCCTCACACCGCCACGTGTGCGCCACTAACCTTAATGGGTTAGTGGGGGCGCTCCCTGCACCCTCTGTATTCGAGCCTGCACCATTAAACCTTCCCAATTCCTAAAATGCCCTTGATACTAGTTGGGTTGGGTTTACTTCCTGCACCTCCATTAGTTAAGACCTGCACCTACAGAAACCCAAATTCCAAAGGTGCCCCTGACTTTTTTTTTTTTAAAGAAAAAATTCTCTTTTCTTTAAAAAAAAAATAATAGTAATAATGTTTTAAAAGTTTAATTTTAGGCTATGTCTTTTAAAAAAGCCTTTTTCTCATGAAAAGAATGACGTTTCGAATAAAAACTTTCGATTAATTCCTTAATTGACTGCTCGCGTCATATGGGAATTAATCCGGAAAACTTTAATTTCATTTGGAATATCAAAGGGACATACGCGTCAAGCGATATCCAAAATGAAGTTTAATTTCAAAAAAACAATAATCTCTCTAAAATTAAAAATATATCAAAAATCTTTAAAACTAAAAAATCGACAACCGACAAACAGTTTTCTACATATAGAACTACGTAACCCTGATTCTTCATCTCTGATGGAGATACGTAGGAGCGAGGTTAAACCTTGTCGGGCTCTTTGCAAAATAAAAATTGTTTTGTTTGCTTTTATTTCTATTTCTTGTGAAAAATAAATATTTCGAAAATTACACTCATTTCATTCTATTCAGTTAAAGGTACCATCTTAGGACGGGGCGCCGTGGGGGGCTAATACCATCCCCATGCGTAACCGACTCCCGAACTCGCAATCCGGTTTTCGTAGACTAGCCTTATTTTCGTTTTCTTTGGTTTTCCATAGTTTTCCATGAAAACTATAATGACAACTCCCCTTTTTTAAAAATTAAAATAGATTATTTCTATGAGTCATCCCGTCATGACTCCGGTCGCGACAACTATTATATTTAATATTATTTTTTTAATTATTATTATTGTTAATATTAATAATAATATTATTATTAATACTTTTATTAATAATAATATTAATGTTATTAAGAATAATAGTATTAGTATTATTAATATTTTTATTAATATTACTTTGATATTATATTTGTTAATATTATTATTATAATTAATATTAACATGATTATTAATATTATTATTAATATGATTACTATTATTATTAATATTAAAGATAATATTATTATTATTTTAGTACTATTAATATTATACAAAATTAATAATAACAAGCGTCATAACAAGAATAATAACAATGAGTATATGATTGCAAAGTTCGTGTGGTGATTATGACTTGTGTATGTATGCTGAAAGACGTGGGTTCGAATCTTCTCTTAACACTTTGAGATTAATAATAAGTGTTATCAATAATAAAATTAGTAATAATAGAAGTATAATAATAATCGTAATAATAAATAATTTATTTTAAAAAATATTTTGTACTTACATATTGTATGTAATTACATACGAAAGTATGTAAAATCCGTACGTAAATTACCTACGACCTTATTACATAGTGTAGTTTGCGTAAGCCATTATGCATACATTTACTCCTCCTTTTATCTATTTAGTTTGTGTCAATTAACGGGTCCATTGCAAGTTGACTTATGTACCGATACAAGTGGGGCACTTGTTTGGTGTCATTCTTGTGAGAGAGGAAATAGATGCACTGTGGTTGGGTTATGCATTTATATGCATTGACCATGTGAATGCTTAAGTGAGGTCGATGTTTTATTTGTTTTTTTTATCCATTCATGTGTAGAGCTGTCTTTTCCCACTAAAAACTTTTGGTGTTAATATTTAGAGTCGGGCTCACCTTGAATTAATTTGCAGCTAATTTGCCGCGGATTTATTAAACCTAACAATTTTGCTCTTTTCATATCCTATTTTTATATCACATCTCATTATTTAAAAAAGTTTTAGTTTATTAAACCTAACAACTTAGCTATTTGTACATCTTATTTTTATATCACATCTCATTATTTTAAAAACTTTGGGCTTGTTAAACCCAACATTTGGGCTATTTACACACCTCATTTTTATATCACATTCATTATTTAAGAAGTCTGGGTTCATTAAACCCAACAACTTAACTATTTGCACACTCCATTTTCATACCACACGTCATTATTCAAAAAAAATCTTAACTTATTAAACCCAACAACTTAAATATTTGCATACGTGAATCCTGATTTTTCATTATAAATAGAAATACATAGGAGAAGGTGAATCCTTGTCGGCCTAAAATAAAATATTTTCTTTGTTTTTTCTTTCATTTTCATTTTTGTTTCTGCTTTTGGGAAAAATAAATATTCTAAAATCACACAAATTTTATTCATTTAATTAAAGGTATCGTCTTACTACGGACATTGTAGGGTGCTAATACTTTATCTATGCATAACCGACTCTAAAACCCTAATATAGTTTCGCAGGTTGTTTCCTTTTCTTTGGTTTTTTCTATACTTTTTCATAATAAACTATGGTAATGGCTCCTTTGATATTTAACAGAAGTTTTTCTTCATCCCGTTGTGACCTCAATTGTGACTGATGGCGACTCTGCTTTGAGAATTCTTTTAGAGAGTTATGCCTAATGAATTGAATGAGTAAAAATGAGTGTGATGATATGAAAGTTTATCTTTCCTTTTTGTATATATATTTGTTTTTCTATTATTGCTAGAATATTGAATCCTAGGGTAGAAAACAAGTGATATATTTGCTTGAAAATTTTCTGGTTGTTTTGCAAGTGAGGTTGGGTATGCATAATTCTCCCTTCACACATACAATATTGCATATCATGAATAGGGTCCTATATCCAGGTCTGAAGAAGCTTAGAATTAGAAGGGATTGTGTAATAATGTCAAAAGGATGTACTTCCTTTTTTAGCTTGCGAGAACCCCAACTAGAGTCTGTTCACTTCATTTGTATGTCCATATCAAGTTGTCTACCAACTATTGTGGGCAATGCAGTAAAGTGAGTCATAACTCTAGTGGCCTTATACCTTTAGAGATTAGGAAGTTATCCTATATGAGTGTGCATCTAATGTCATAGACTTTTAAGCATGCTGAACCTTGTTTCAGGAATCTGAACCATGAGCTTTATATATTGTCTGATAATAGAAACAACCAATTAAAAGAATTAATATTTTATTTTTTGGTTAATGGGAAATTAATTAAGATTAATGTTAAGTTGTAATTGGAATATGAATAAAATGGAGGGTAGAAAGGTGGAAAGTTAGTAGTTCTGATGGAGCCTTTTTCAATTATGAAGGAAGTTCCATTGTAAATAAATAGTGGTTAATGTGATTAATTGGTCAATTTTTTATAATAATTGGTAATTGAGCAATTGAACAATCGAAGTATCGGAAGTGATTTGTTAAATATATAAGTGCATCTGTGAGAGTGAGGAGAGGAGTTTTTTTTGGATTGGATACACACAAAAACACAGAAAATTCTAGGCTAAGTTCCATTCCATAGAAAGAAGGAAAAGTCTACAATATACATCAATCTCGGAGAAGAGAATCAAAAGAAGCAATTTTAAGGAAAAATTAAAGATAAAGTTTTCTTGAAGATTGGTCTTCGACGGGTATGTTTTTATGATTATGATATGCCTATCTTGATGTGTGGATGATTGTTGTTGGAACTCCATGTTTGCTTAATCTCATGCAATATCAATAGTAAGTATTAGATACTTTGCATGATATATTGTTAAATTATACTATTAAATTGAGACTAAATATTTGAAAAAATGTAGATTATACTTTGTTGAGAGAATGTTGCCTCAGGCATGTTCTCACCCTCTCACCCCAACCACCCCGGAAATAAAACCAATAGCATATTAAAACACTCAGGAAAATATATAAAAATATTAAATTCACAAATTCCCTCATTCAAGGTTCTCCAAAAAACCTAACAATTCAAGATTCTCCAAAACCTGAATCAGAAACCTTAATATCTATAGAAAATACCCAAATCACATACGAATAGAAATCCAACTGATCGAGGATTAAACTCAATTCATATTCCAAAAATTCAGCAAAACATAAATTCCCATAAAATCCAAATACCAATTTTAGAATGCCCCCAAATTCGAAAAAAAAAATCAGAACTACCGTAAATCAAAGCAACCAAATCCAACTCAAACACATAGTTGCCCATTCAACATCAAACCCGAAGCATTAGAAAACCTTAACATAGAAACCAAAAGAATTCTGATTCTTACCAAGCAGAGAAGAACGATCCCGGATTCCCCAAATCAGAAACATTCATGACATAGAAAGGGAAAAGATACAAGAAAGGTTAAACCTCTGGAAGGCTTCCTTCGTTACTCAATAGATCTTCCTCGAACGTTGAAACCTCTACGGAAGCCGCCGTCGTGCATTTTTGTTGGATCACGTAAAAGATTTCTAAGTTGCAATCCTCACCACCAACGAAAACCGATAGTGGTCGCTGTAAGTTGTCATCTTCGCTGCCGGTGAGCTACCGCAACATAGCCCATGAAGCCCCCATGCCGCTGGTGACCTCCGCGACATTACCTAAACAACCCCCCGCCTCATGACTCTAGGCTACGCCGCCGGTGACAATCGCGAGCCATCCCACTACTACAATGACTGTCTTCGTTAAACCTAATGGCACAAGAACATGTTCTTTCTCTATTTGTCATTGCCATGGTCCTATGCCGCCAAGCTCTTCCCCAATAGGGTTTCTCGTCCAATTTGGTTATTTTGAGCGAATAGACAATTTTTACGAATAAGTTGGGCATTGGGTCATGTTCGAACCGTGGCCCACTTAACCAGTTTGTTTCTTTTCTAACTGATTCTTCCTGCACCTCCACAATGACTTCCTGCACCTCCATAATTTTACATATTCCATTTTTAGCCTTGAGAAAAAGACAAAAATAACCCTCATCAACGGTAACTGCGATCCAATTTTTTTTCCTTCGCGGATTGCACAAACTGCAATACAATTAAAAAGTATTATCATTGCATATTGTACAACCCGCAATTATTTTTTTTTGCACCTTTTACATTTCTGGTTATACAAATCACAAGTACAATTTTTTTTAAATGTATTGCGGTTTGTACAACCTGCAATATTTTTTTTCAAAGATAAAAGGGGAAGCAAACATAGCAAATCAAATATATCTAAAAGTTGTCAAATCTCCAAACATAATTCTCAATGGGAAAAGATAGATCAGAGCTGCAAAATAAACAATAGAGTGGCACCAATTGAAAGCAGAGAGAATCCAAATCGCAATCAGCACAATCCCCACATGGTGCAAGATCGAAACTTCATATCCATCCCCTTAAACCTAAAAAAATGTTATAAAAAAATCAAACCGCAAAACCACCTGTTAATACAATTTTTATAAATACATTGCGGGTTGTACAAACTGCAATACATTTAGAAAAAATTATATTTACGGTTTGTACAACCCACAATGTAAAAGGTGCAGAAAAAATAATTACGGGTTGTACAATCCGCAAATATAATTTTTTTTAATTACATTACAGTTTGTACAATTCGTGAAGAAAAAAAAAATAGATCCCAGTTATCGTCGAAGAAGGCTATTTTCTTCTTTTTCTCAACGCTAAAAATGAGAATATGTAAAATTGTGGAGGTGCCAGAAGTCAGTATGAAAATGCAGGAAGATTCAGTCTTCTTTTCTTTTTAACACTAACCATTTTTTTATTATATACACGATTGTCATTTTGCTTGTTTAGCCGTAGTCCATTGGCTTAATTTCGTGAATTAAAGATAAGTTAAGAAAAGTGTGAGAGATTTAGATGAAATTGAAGCTGCCACGTGGCTTAAATTGTGTGTTTTTTTTTTTAATTTCGGGAATGTGTATAATAGAAAGTGGAATCATAAATGGATATTAAAAAGTGAGATAAAGGATTTTGGTAAATTGGTGGTGCTGGTTGGATCCATGCCACGTAAATAAAGATGGTATAGTTAGATTTTATTTGAACTTTTACGTAATATTAATAATTCATAATAGTATACTTATTTTTTTCCTTTCTTCAATAAAGAAACAAATGTAATCTAGAGATAAAAAAATAATAAAATTTCAAAAGGTTGAAATATTTCTAAAAGTAATAAAAAAATATAAAATTTCTAAAAAATAAAAATATAAAGAAAAATTCTCAAAAATAGTAAATATTCTAACAACCAATATTCAAATTAAAACTACGTAAACTCTGATTTTCTATCACGGATAGGAATATATAGGAACAAGGTCAATCCTTGTTGAGTCCCCCAAATAAAAAAATATAAATATTCAAATTAGAAGTATGTAAACCCTGATTTTTCATCCTGTATGGAAATACGTAGGATCAAGGTCAATCCTTGTTGAGCCCAAAAAAATAAAAAATATTTTTCTTTGTTATTTGTTTGTTTATTCTTATTTTAGTTTGCATTTTCATATATATACTTGTTTATTTTTATTCTTTGTAATTGTGATTATATTGTAATTATATTTAGGAAAAATAACATTTCAAAAAACCCACTTATTTCTACTCATTTGATTAAAGGTATCGCCTTAGGACGGGCTTTACGGGGGTGCTAATACCTTCCCACACATAACTGACACCCAAATCTTGAATCTGGTTAGTAGACATTTTATACTTGGTTTTTTCTTTAATTTTCCAATAATAAACTATGGTGGCGACTCCAATCTCTATTGTCGCAATCGGGATCGCGATAGGGGACGGCGATCCGAAAGAGTTAATATATATAAGTTTGAAAAAAAGAAAAAGGAGTCACCACCACAATTTATTTTGGAAAACTATGTAAAACCGAAAAAAGGATAAGGCAAGTTTGCGAAAACTGGATTTTAGGTCCGGGAGTTGATTATGTGTGTGAAAGGTGTTAGCACCCCTACAACGCCCATCCTAAGACTGTACTTTTAATTAAATAAGTGAAATGAGTGTGTTTTTTCCAAAATGTTTATTTTTTCTAAACGAACACAAAATGCAAATAATAACAAAGAAAATATATTTTTTATTTTGGGGGATCCAACAAGGGTTTGACCTTGCTCCTACGTATTCCCATTAGGAATGAAAAATCAGGATTACATAGTTCTTTGCATGAAAATTGTTGGTTTGTTGTTGATATTTTTTAATGTTTGAAAAATTTATATTTTTTAATTTTTGAGAATTTAATGTTTTTTGTAATTTTGGAAATTTGATTTTTTATATTATATATTTTTTGAAGAGAAAAATTCGTATCAAATATTTTTTGACGCGTACGGTCATTCGAATATCCAAACGAGATGAAAACTTTTTGAATTAAATTCTGCCTGTCGCGTGCGGTCATTTGGAAATTCAATCGAAATTTATTTTAATAAAACATTAGAAAACAATATTGGTATTTAACTATTTCTAAATCTTAATAAGTTTTTTCTTGGAGAAATAAGATGAAACAAAAAGAACCAAAAGAATGTGTAAGTAAAATGATGTTCCAAGTAGCAATAACTACAGGATTGTCTTTTTTTTTTTTAAAAAAAATAACGGTGCCAAAGAGTGAATATGAGGGGTGCGAATAGAGACTCTGTTGGGCCTAGGCTCAACATTCAAACCTTTCTTGGGACTCATTCCCACCCTTAGGGTTATAGGCAACGTGAAGATGCAGAGTGGTTGGCAAAGGGGGCGGAGATGACGGAGAGCCTACGACAGTAGTGCTCGGCGACGGGTGGCACGCCACGGTGGTGAGGGTCGCGGCGAGAAGTGTGGTACTTCATCCTATGACAATGAGGGGTGAGGAGGCTCTTGGCGATGCTTGCGACAAGGTGGTGGCTCTTGACGACGACTGATGGCGCATGACGGTGATAGGGAGGAGGTCTCGGTGACAGGAGTGTCAACGGGGAGGTCAAGCTTTGACTCGTGGGCGTTTTGGTGGTGGCGATGGTCCATGATCACGTTAAGGCGGTGGCAGCCATGGTTGCATGCACGAGAGCTCGAAACCCTTACGTGGTGCAGTGAGGGACTGAAGTCTAGAACCATATGGGCACACAATCTGGACCATCTTGCAGGCCTTAGTTTTGTGGCATGGGTGGCGGATGGCGGTGGCGACAATGACATAGATGAGGCGGAGGATGGGTGTGGAAGTATTGCGAACTCGTGACAGTTGCTTGGGGTGCATAACGGTGGCAGGGGTTTGGAACTAAGGTTGGTGTTGTTGTGGTGCGGTAGAGGTGCATGGGGTCTTTGTGGGTTGGTTAGGGGCGTTGTGGAGCAGTGGCTTTCGATTCAGAGTGAACCAGAAGGCACAGGGAGAGAGTCGAAGGTGGAGGCTAACTTGGTGTTGTCGTTGGCAGCATCTGGTGCCCAATGAGTGAGTGAGGGAACAAGCTAGAGATGATGACTTGAGACCGCGATGGTGGTGTCGCGGGGTGCATGGTGGAGGTGCAAGGATAGTGGTGACCTCCGGCATGGCGGCAGCGAGCATAGCGACTGCAATGGAGCTGCATGATGAGATGTGTGGCGCGTGGAGGATCAAAGGAGTTTTTTTGTTTTGTATGGTGCTTTGGTTGACGCATGGTGAGAGAGTTGGTTATGGTTGTGACGTGTGAGGGAGCTTCCCAATTGACTTTCATGGTAGTGATTCCCCGCACGGCGACAAGGACGGAGGCACTGTTTTGGCAAGGTGTTTGGCGTCGTAGAGGCTGGCTAGGTAAGGGGTTGAACCAGAATGCTCCTCGATTTACTTTAGGAGACCATTGGAGACGGTGGCGGGCCACAAATTCTTGGGGATGTTGTACATCAAGAGATAGAAGATGAGCATGACCAGCACCATTCCCATGAGGTGGCCATGAACATTTTGACACCCACTTAGCATCAGGGGACTCTAAATGCGACGACCACCATGGCTTCAAGGTTGATTAACATATTTGGGAGGACCTCGGGTAAGACGTTGTAGTGGTGGAATGTGAAGCTTGAACCTAGTTGGCAACTACGTAAGTGCCATCATGGTGGGAGTGAGAGGAATGGTTGGTAAGTGGTAGTATGAATGACGAGAGAACGTGTACGAGCTCTGTGTGTGTGAGGCAAGATGTGGAAAGCAAGTGTAAGGGTGCAGGATCTATGAAGGTGAGGTTCAACGTGAATGAGGTGGTGGGAGTGAGTGGTTTTGTGGAGATGTGTTTTTTTTGTGGAGGTGCATGACAGAGGTTTAGAGAAAAAGAGATGCTTCAGTGGGGCTATTTCATGGTTTCTAGAGGGTGGCGTGGTGGTTGGCTCGGGGTGGCGGCGGTGGCGCACAGGAGACACAATGGAGGAGGCATTAGAAATGAAGGTCGTTGGTGTTTAGGCGTCGTAAAGAGAGTGACCACGTATGGTGAGAATGGCGTGGGTAAGTATATGTGAGGTATATACATGAGAGTGTTTGTGAGGGTCCATGTTGGAGTGAGAGGCCCCCCGCATGTATGGGCACAACCAGGCTTTTACGTGAGTGAGGTTGTACGAGATGAAAGGTGAGAGAGTCCGTGGGCATGTGAATGCTTCCAGGAAAAAAAAAGGTGAGTGAGGGATTGAAATGAAAAGCGTGAAGAGACCAAGTCGTATTGACAGAGGGGAACACTACTTTTCTGTGAAACATAGTGAAGCAGAAGGGGCACGGGGTTAATGGTCAACTGTGTGCCACATGAGTGAAAATCAGCTTTATGCACAATGTTTCCTTTTTTATGTCACCTTAGGTAGCAAAAAAACATGTGGACTCCATCGTAGATTCTGAAGACATATGGCAATGGTAAGGAAAATGATACTTTGACACTGGTTTTTCTCTTACTTCCATTTGACACTCCGACGTGGCACTGTCGTCCCGTGTGGCAAAGAAAGAGAAACAAAGATGGATTTTTGCTTACGTGGTTCATGTTTATCTTTTTGCAAAGGGTGTTTTTTGTCATTTGCCATCTGAAAAATGCAGGGCAATTTGAGAGGGAAAAGCAGATCTCATTTTCTCATTGCACTCATTAACCCCACATGCTCTGAAGGAGAGGGAACAACAAGATTCGCGTTCCTTCTGCCACCGTCGCGTTCCTTTTCCACTGTCGCCTTCGTTTTCCGGCCGCCAATCCACCGTCACATTGGTGTTCTCTCATCTGTTGTTGGTATGAAACATTGTTGGTGGTTTTTGTATGAGTTCTTCGTTCATGTTTAATAATCGTTTCTTCGTGTGCTTTTTATGGTTACTGGTGTGAATGTGTTGTGTGTTTTATGTTGAAGAATCATATATTGGTGTGTTTTTTGGTTATTGGTTTGCATCTGTGCCTCGTTGTAGAAGTCGTTTATGTGCATTATTTATGCTTGGTGGTTAAGCATGTATGCGGAAAATGGTTTGTTGTTGTGTTCTGGGCTTCTGGTTTCCATGTTTTCATCCTTTACTGACAACAAAAGCATCCTTATAACAGAAAGATCGTGGTGGGCTTTTTGTTTCTAGTTTTATTCTGTGGTACATTTACTCGAAATTACTGAACAAACCATTTAGGTGAGCACAGCGAACCACTTATTTGAACTGAGCTAACCACTCAGTGCTTTCACCACTCAAACAAATGTGTATGTTCCAAAAGTACACACAGCGAACCACTTATTTGAACTGAGCAAACCACTTAGACATTCAACCCCTGAGACACATGTTTGTGTTCCAAACGTACACACAGCGAACCACTTATTTGAATTGAGCGAACCACTTAGACATTCCACCCGTGAGACACATGTTTGTGTTCCAAAAGTACACACAGCGAACCACTTATTTGAACTGAGCGAACCACTTAGACATTCCACCTCTGAGACACATATGTGTGTTTCAAAAGTACACACAGCGAACCACTTATTTGAACTGAGCGAACCACTTAGGCATTCCACCCCTGAGACACATGTTTGTGTTCCAAAAGTACACACAGCTAACCACTTATTTGAACTGAGCGAACCACTTAGACATTCTACCCCTGAGACACATGTGTGTGTTCCAAAAGTACACACAGCGAACTACTTATTTGAACTGAGCTAACCACTTAGTGCTTTCACCACTCAAACAAATGTGTGTTCCAAAAGTACACACAACGAACCACTTATTTGAACTGAGCGAACCACTTAGACATTCCACCCCTGAGACACATGTCTGTGTTCCAAAAGTACACATAGCGAACCACTTATTTGAACTGAGCGGACCACTTAGACATTCCACCCCTGAGACACATGTGTGTGTTCCAAAAGTACACACATCGAACCACTTATTTGAACTGAGCTAACCACTTAGTGCTTTCACCACTCAAACAAATGTGTGTGTTCCAAAAGTACACACAGCGAACCACTTATTTGAACTGAGCGAACCACTTAGTGTTTTCACCACTAAGACACATGTCTGTGTTCCAAAACTACACACACTTTAGTGGTTCCATCATTGGGGCATTTGTGTATTCAAAAGTGATACTCAGCCAACCATAAAGTTGAACACCATATTTAAGGTTTTTGGTTTTGTTGATTGTGGTTTACCTTTGTGACTAATGGGATTATTTTGTTTGATATTAGTTTGTTTTGAATAAATACTTGCGTAGAAAGGTATCTACCGAAAATCCTAGATTTGGTAAATACATGGCTTCAAAGGTATCTCCTACCAAGGTAAGTGATTGAATGAGATTTGATTTTTAACTGTGTAGTTCCTAAAAAAGTTGTGACTTGTTTGTTTTTTTTTCTTGCAATTGCAGCTTAGAGTGAGGCACAGGTTACAAACTGATGTCATTGTCCAAATTAATCGTGAGATTTCTCCATTCCAGAGGCAGAAGCTGGAGACTACTCCTTTCAAGTGGCTGTTGTGCTTGGAAGAGCCACTTCAGATTTCGAATGTTGTTGTTAGGGAATTGGTCAGTAGGTGGTCCAATATAGATCTTTGTTTTCGGATTAGGGAATATTTAGTCCCATTTTCCGTGTTTGATGTATGCTTATACTTGGGGTTGGGGGTAGTAGGTGAGGAAGTTAACTTTGAACACTGTGCTCCAGGTGTGGTTAACAAATTGTTTCATGACAACGATATTACTGTAAATACTATTCTAGCCAAACTCAGAGACATAACAGTAAATAGGGAATAAAATGTTGATGACTTTTGCAGACTGTACATATTACTTGCGTTTTGTACTTTTTATTTCCCTCGCTCTTCTAGGACCATTACTACAGTTCCTTTTGCATGTTTAGATAACTTAGACAATTTATATATTTACAATTGGGGGGCAGCTGTTTATGGTTTTCTAGTTCAGAGTTCAAACCGGGCTTCTGAGCTGTACAATCACCAGAAAAACAATGTTGTCATGCAAGTGTCTGGATGCGTCGCATTACTGCAGGTGAGTAAAATTCTTTTGGCGTATGTTTGTCTGCGTATAGTATAATTATTTTCTTATAATATGTTTGTTTGAAGAAAGCATTGTATGCAACAGTTGTGGGCAGTACAACACCTGGGAATGGGATCTACTTCTTCCTTTCCACGGATGATTAAATGGCCTGTTATTATAATGAGGACCTCAAAAATTAAATCTGCATTCCTAAATAACCAGGTATTGTTTACAGTTTGATCATTTCGTATGTTATCTGTAAATTATGTTATTATTGACGACAATCACGTAATGTTTTTGTAGGTTGTTTGGGATTGGGCACTCACCGATGAGGAAAAGCGAATTGACATAGTGTGTGAAGCCCTGAAGTATTCTGCATCCTCAAGCTCAGGTCGGAAGGGCATGGATGATGGCCATGGTTCTGTGTGGCAGGAACTTCTCCATGCCACAGAGAAACTTGCGGCTAATGATCACCAAATAGCTGCCATCGAAGAACGACTTAGATACATACAAGAGCATTTGCTAAGTGCAAAGAACGAAGGGCTTGCGGGACCATCATCGTCAACTCCACCAATGACAACTGCTGCTAACAACCTTGACGACAGTGTAAGCCCTGACATGGCTGACATGCTTGACAGGAATGACAGTCTTTTGATGCCCGTGACTGGCGTTGACCCTTCCAGCCTTGTATTTGATCTTGGAAAGATTTATAGGGGTGTGATATATCAAAAAGACGATACCAATCGGTGTGTTGATATTATGTATTTTGGTTTATAAATTGTTAGGAATGGAAATCGCTACGGTTGAAAATTCTTAAAACATGTTATGTTTTTGTTTTTGTAGTGAAGTTATCGCTATTGATGGCTATGTGCTTACCAAAGGTGACCTTATGTCGCTGAAGCCTCGAGCGAAATTGGATAACATGGTAAAGCCATTTTCTTTGCTTCATTTTATAATTTGATGTAAGGTCAAATTATACAATTAA
>Ga0099825_1000902_pt1 | contig 35370 bp, 19 predicted proteins | sample SiratroredBW_FD_76838 | JGI IMG/M metagenome (GOLD analysis project Ga0099825, IMG submission 76838) | Root nodule microbial communities of legume samples collected from California, USA - Siratro red BW | ecosystem: Host-associated > Plants > Roots > Nodule | place: USA: California | collected...
AGGATTAATTGAAAGATTTTGAATAACGAAGGAACGGAAGTCGCGAATGGCTTACCTAAACCGGACGAAGGTTCTCTTAACCGGACGAATTGTTTGTATTTTTTTTTTAAAATGAGAACCGGATGCACCTTCATCCGGTTCTCATTTTCAAAAAATTAAACCGGATGACCTAGTCATCCAGTTGGGAAGGGGAGGAGTTTTATTAAAATAGGGGTATTTATGTAATTTCATAAAAAGCAGTTAGGGAATAAAAAAATTATATAGGGGTGTAGGAAGAAGGTACGGAGTTGGAGGAAGAATTTGTCTAGAGGGAGAATGCACGAGAAGAAAGACAAAGAAATAATAAAAAGAATAAACAAATGAAAAAAAAAAAAACAGATATGGGCTAAAGTTTTACAACTTATGTGTTCGGATTCAATGACCATGTATATTTTGATATATAATATATATTAGTCTAAATGTTCGGATTCAATATAATTTGGATCAAGTTATATAATTCGTAATTTTTTATTTTATATTTTGTATTTTTAATAGTTAATGGATGTATTCGACTATTATTGTTAACTAAATTACATAATTTATAAAAATGATGTATTATAATTAATTAAGCTTAACTTAACTTTTTTGTTTGTTGTCGTTTTGTAATTATGTGATGATTGTGTGTTGATATGTGAACAAATTACAATATATAAAATTCTTTTAAAATTCATCTTTTAAAAAACTTGTAATCTTATAAATTATTTTTTGTAAACTCATATATGGATAATTCATAATTGTATTTTATGAGAATATTTATTTATGTTTTTTTTAACCTATACCCGGAACTAAAAGAGAAAGATATTTTCCGATGGATGGAAAATTCATAATGAAAAAAAGGATTTTTTTAAATTGTGATAATCTATTTTTTACAGATTTTTATTCACAATTTTTTTGTTTTACGCCTAGTAATAGTTTGTGAAGTGTGTTTTATGCAAAATAACAGAAGTTAAAGTATTAATATCACATAAACAGTTTCTTCTCGTCATGAATAATGGTTGTTCTAATTATGGCTTCTTGAGCAAATTGACGAATGAACTAGCCAATGTTAAGACCATCACTTTCAAGATTTTTTAATTGGTTGTTTAAATAATTATAAATTGTAAAAGGAGATATCATGAACCTATATACTCAGTATTGATGATGTTTATCAAAATAGTGAGATTGAATGCCATAAAAAACAATGACAAGTCAGACAAATTATCACCTATTAATTGTCAAAGCCACCCTTTGAATTAATTTTTTTTAATAAATTAAATCCCCATTTTTGACCAACAATGAATTAGTTGACAATGAATTGCTCTACCATTAGTTATTAAGGAACAGTGAACATTTTAATTTCCTATACACTTACTTGCAAGAAATCTAAAAAAATCACTCATATTATTTTTAAGTGTATAAACTTGATTTTTTCTAATCACTTATCATTTTTAATTTATCGTCTTTGATTTTATATCTAAATTAAATTTTAACATTTTTTTAAGTTGACAATAGTTAAAAGTAATCTTATATCACAATTAATTGATGGTTAACAATCTAAAATTCAATTTAGGAATTAAAAAAGTAATATTAACATATGAACTTTAAAATATATAAAATAAATATTTATAACGCATAATGCTAGTTTATCAATCAAATTGCATCGTCGTAAAAGAAATTAGAAAACACACGGCCTCTTTGCATAATTTTCTTAGTGCAATTTACAAAAAATAAGTTACATTAAAATAAATAAATTTACGATTTATAGTTATTTATAAAAATACATCAAATAAAATTAAAATAAAAAGAACTAAATGTCTTAATCTTTTAAAATTAGTACATAGTAACTTTTTAATTGTAATATTGTGTTTTTTGGCAGTATTATGTAATTAATTTTGTGTGGTCAAAAAGTTTATTTGATATTTTTGGGTTTTAAGCTTTCTTAGTGAGTAAGTGTTTGACTATAGGTAAGAATATTCATTTACCATATTTTGTATTGTACCTTCATCTTTATATTAGTTGTGGACAATTTTGTTTTTTAACCATACATGACTATGGTGTTTGTGAAATTATGGTTATTGGAGGCAAAATCTTGCATTGTTTACTTCTAAGAGAAGATACAGGAGTAACTTTTGTTTCTTTCAATCAATTTTTCTTACACGTATAGATAATAGGTTAATAAATATATCTATATATGTGTGAGTGTATTATATACATGAAGTCTATAGGGAATAAATTGTTTTCAATGGAATATTATCTTAAAAAAGAAAATATATTTTAATCCACACGTTGTACATGAATAATGCGTTTAAAGTGAAATATAAATAAATAAAGATATATATATCAATTATGTCCAATTGATATGAATATATTCATTTATTTTCAACTAACTTCATCAAAACATATTACGTTTAGATTCAACCTTATTTTCTAAAATTTATTGAATTTGGATCTTTTTATTATATTTTGTTTTATTAAAATATGTATTTTTCTAATATTAATATAGGAACATTTGTAGTTATGAATGAAATAACAAAAAATTGTGAAGTTACATTGTATTGTATGATTCTAATATTAGTATGTAGGAATTGTATATTCTCTTTTTATTAATAAAAATAATCAAAAAATAATCAGTGATAGATGATGGTCATAAATTATAATATATTTTTAATTATAATTTATGTTATCTCTTAATTATTTGTTATTATTTACGTATATTTGTATCTTTATGTGTTATAATTATTTTGAAACAAAATAGGAATAAATTTACATATACAAAATATGATAATAAATAATTAAATTAAAAAATAATACAAGTTATAATTAACCAACATAAATTATAATTAAGAGAGTTATGGGATGATGTGCAACTGATTATTTGTTTTTGATAAATGTAAAGAGATTAGGAACATGATTTGTAAAATAAAAATATATAAGTAAAAAATTTATTATCAATTTATATTTAAACATATATATATATATATATATATATATATATATATTATATTCATATGCATATAAAACAATCACACGTAAAAATGATTATAAAACCTTAAAAAAAATTATGTAATATCACACACATATTTTACAAATAACTAACACCAAGCAAAGCATATTAACTACAGTTAAATAATAGACATGCGTCAAGAAGACAGATATACTCGTTAGAGGGTATATATGATAATTTAAATATTAACTTCATATTTTTAACACACATTAATTTTGTATGATTAATAACATCAATTTCTATATAATTAATAATGATATATAGTAACTTCAAAATTGGTTCACTCAGCTTTATTTTTACTTACATATTATTTATTTTAAGAAATTCTCAAGTAAAATGTCATTTTTTCTGTACTTTTTCTCTGAATCTCAATTACTCATACTTTAATATGAATATATTTATTTATTTTAAGTAATTTCATCAAAAAACATATTATATTTAAATTCAACCTCATTTTCTAAAAATTATTGAATTTGAATTTTTTATTTTTTTTTCATATTAAAATATGTATTCTTTTAATATTAGTATAAGAATATTGTAGTTATGAATGAAATAACTGAAAATTTGGAAGTATTAAAATATGTATAAAAATAAAAAAACCACATGTAAAAATGATTATAAAACCTTAAAATAAAAGTAATGTAATATCACACACACATTTTTCAAATAACTAACATCAAATATTTTAATTACGGTTAAAGACCTTACGAGAACATCTAAATAGTCAAAAGACTATACAACTTTCAAAATATTATATTGACTTCAAATATGTAAGATTAACATTAAATATATTTTTTTCATTCTATAATTGTCATCATTTAACTATTTTTAAAGTGATTCCTCACTACATACTTATTATTCTATAACAGATAATAAGAAACTTTAACGATTTTCTATCACTTAATATATTAGTTTAGATGATGTAGACTATTATAAAAATTTGAAATCTAATTATAATATTAAATAACTCAAATATTTATGTTATATTACATCATCCCTTTTGTAATTACCTTTTACAAATATCTTTCTTTAATCTCATTACATTTACTTGTCACACATTTATATACATCACAATAGTTAACATACTAAATTTAAATTAAATAAATATTAAAACATGGAACACGGTATTTAAGCTATCATCATGCAACATTTTAACTTCTAAAAACTACCATGATTAGACAACGCGTGACATATTAGATAAAGAAATAGTATTAGATTAAACTTTTCTTATTTAGATGACTTGAAACACTATTTATTATAGATAATCACTTAATTTAAATAATGATTAATTGCTTAATAATAATATATGCACAACAAACAAATAAAAAATTCATAAAATATAGAAAAAAATAACAAGTTATTTAACCCAAAACTTATATTATTTATAGTTAAAATAAAGTTTGTTTAACTTGGTTTGATTTAAAAGTTTCACCAAATAAAATACCATACTCTCTAACATAATCAATAAAAAAATACTTTTAATTGAATTCATAACTCACTATATTAAAATATTATATTGAAAATGGATTCAACTCCCCAAAACAATTTCCATACACAAAAATTCCAACTAACTCATGCATAAATTTAGATAACAACCTATAACACCAATTTCACATTTTCACTTATTTACACAATTAGTATCCACATAAGTTATAAATCATCACCATCAATTTCTACAGGACCCAACAAATAAAAATATCATCATAATTCCTCAATTAGTACAAAACCTATTATATTTAACCAAATCAATCCAGATTACAACTAAATTTCTCATATTTTCACTTGTAAACTCATTTTCACAGTCTAAAATCACCCATACACTTATAACTCAACTTAAAATTCATAATAAGTTAGCTTCTCTTACTTTATTTATTTGTACACTTAAGATATTAATGACTCCAAGAAGAGAATGAAGTAAAATCTCAAGAAAACCCTTGAATACTTAAAGATTCTAACTCAAACCAACAATTATCCAGAACCTTTAAAACCCCATAATCCCTTAAAACTATCCATAATTCAAGCCACACATGCATCTTTTAAAAGAAGAAATGAAATTTAAAGAAAAGAAATATATGTTTAACCAAGACAATAACTTAAAATTAGTACTTTATAATCTTTCTTAACTAGCTTCTATAATGGTGACTCAATATATGAAGAATGAAAATTATGATTATTTGAAGGAGAGAAAAAAAGTTGAAAGAGATGTTTCAAAGGGATAATTTTTTTGTTGAGATTTCTATTAACACACTTTTTTTTTGTTAAATTTACCTCCTTGTTCTATTTACGACTTATTTGTACCAGTCCAAATTCTTTTAATACAATACCCTTTCAAAGTTATTATTTTCAACTTTAACTTTAAATACAAAACTAAATTAAAAATTAAACATATATAATATACAATTCACCATTTTTTTAAAATTATTTTAACATGCTTATTATCACATAAAAGGTCTATACCCACCATCTCAATAGAAAGTTATATTAAATTTTATATATTACTTTTTACTAGCTGAAATAAAATAAATATAATTTTTATGGAAAGAAAATATGAGAAGATAAATAAACTGTGCTCACGATAAAGCATTACGCGGATAACGATTTATAATCTATATGATAATAATTGAGGTGACAAGTTCATGTGAGGGAGTAAAAACGCCGTCATAGATTTTATATAGGCCAAACCAATCCCACCAAACAAAACCCTATTTGATCATTTCAGGTACTAGCGGAAGTTGCTGCCATTGCTATCATAACATAACTTAGAAAGTGAGATTATATATATACACTCCCTTGTGTAAAAGAAGAGAGAAACATGTGAAACTTGTCTCATTTCTTTTATAAAATAATTTAATTTAGTCTCACAAAATTTTTAGTTTCTTTTAAAATGACTTATGTAGACAACATATTTTATTATAAAGTATCTTAATTAATATTTCTATAAAAATACATTATCTTTCTAAATTCTTTTATCCAAACAAATTAATTTTTTTAATGAACATTTTTGTGTGAAATACATAAATAAAAACGATTCCCAGGAAACTAAAAACTTTTCTTCTACAAGTTTAAGCATTTTGATGAAAAAATAGACTAGGAAAAAGACCGTATTAAAATAAATTTAATTTTCTTACGCATATTTTTCCTCAAAGACAGTCACTTGAGATATTTTAAATACCAGCATATTTTCTAGGGGAAAATATCAGTATTTATAAATTGAATAAAATTGTTGGTGAGAGAAAAAAAAAAACAATACAATGATTTTCTTAATCAATCATCCAATTTTTCCTTAAAAATTAAATATACTTTAATGTTTTGAATTGAACAGTTCAGTTTTATTTTTGAATAGTGTAGAAAAAATGATAAAATATAAATGATAAGCATGCTATTTTTTTTCAAATAAATAAAACATGTCATTGCCAAATCATTATACAGTAAATAGAAGTATAATTCTCAACTATATATTATTAAAAAATGTTAAATAATTTAAAAAGTATACTCATATTTAATTAAATATTTGGCAAAAAATAAATCAGATATGTATTTCAAACATTAATATAGATGATGTGATCACTTGATAAGCAGAAGTAAGTATTATAAATTGATGTATATGAGGTGAATATTGATTTATGAAATATTGTAGTTTTGAATGTATTAGAAAAAGAAAAAGTAAATCTCACACATAAATCATGATGTGATGAAGGGAAAGTGGAGCTTAATTAAAAAAGCTAAACTGATGTTGAGAGTAGGGTTAATTCTTAGTAAGAACAGTGTAATGATCACAATCAGAACCCTACAAGCAAGCAATTTGAGAAGACAGAGACAAAAGAGGGACATGGTCCCAGGACAAGAGTGCCCTAATACCAAGTCTACACACAGTGAGTTGTGATAAGATAAAGCAGTGCCGCGTCGCAGGGGAACATTTCTCTAACCCAAAATCTACGTCACCAACCCCTCCAATACCAAAACCTAGTTCTCTCTCTCTCTGTTTCTCTGCTCCTAATTCATTTGTTTATTTTTTATTTAAAAGAAAGAGAAAAAGGTAGAAAAAGAAAACCCTGATTAAGAACCCTCGCAATCCTTCAAAGTCCAAAGCCTCTCCCATTTTTCTCTCTCTTTCTGTTCAGCCTTAGATAAGAAGAAAAAGAAGAAAGAGTAACCAACGCAATCACCATTTTCTTTCTCCCTCCTCATGAAGAAGCTCTACCATAAAGGGACGGTTCACCCGTCGCCACCGCTCGTCTCCGACCACCTTGCTTTCCTCCCTGCCGCCATACTCACCCTTGCGGCCGCGCTCTCGCCGGACGACCGGGAGGTTCTCTCCTATCTCATATCCTGCTCCTCCGCCGCCGCCTCCACTTTCTCTTGCAACCCCCGCCGGAAAAGCGCTGTGGAAACCGTCCATTCCCCTGCGTTCAGCTGCAGCTGCTTCGGCTGCTACACGAGTTACTGGGTCAGATGGGACGAGTCGCCGAATCGCCAGCTCATACACGAGATCATCGATGCCTACGAGGATTCTTTGGCTCAGATTGGAAACAAGGGTAAGAAGAATGGTAAGGGGAAGAAGGAGAAGAGGAACCAAAGGAAAACGGGGAGCAGCAGTAGCAGTAATAGTAAGGACGCTCATTCGAGCGAGTTGAAGCGGTCCGAGTTGGCGAGCCACGACTCGGCCGAGTCGGAGACGGTGTTTGAGGGTAACGGTGGTGGTGGTGGTGGTGGTGAAGGTTGTGAAGCGGTTGCTATTGTTGAGGAAAAAGGGTCTGTGAGAAGGTTTGTGAGTTTCATTGGTGAAAGGATTTGGGGCGGGTGGGGACAGTGAGTGAATGAATGTATGAACTTGGAATAGATAATAATGAAGAAGAAAATTAGATAATGAAGAAAGGAAGAGAAAAGAAGAGGAAAGGTAGGTCTAGATTTTAATATTTACACCACCTCCCTTACTTTTTCTTCTTCCTTTTTATTTTTGCTTTTGTACATTAATCAATCACTACTACCTGCAATGTTCAACACGAAAATGAATGTTTGTGATTAAGGAGTTAGAGTTTTGTTATATATAATCGTTCAATCAAGTCATATATATCAAATTATGAATCATTTTTGTTTATTTGTATCTTCTATTGTTGCTTCCATTTTCTGGGTAACTGATTAGTGCTGTTTCTTAGGATGTTATTTTATTATAAGTTTAGATTCTGAATTCGTGTTAGGAAAAAATTGTTTCTGGTTCTAGGGTATTCATTGCTCAATTTCGGCCTTCAAAGTCACTGATGAAACCCTGTTTGTTTCTACATGGTGCTAATTGGTACATTTGGAAGTCAAAAATGACTTTTTTTTTAGATTTTTCTTTCAATGAATGTGTAGAATTTGAATTTGACCAATTCATGTCTTCCAAGAAGCTTTCTTTTTTTTGTGGTCTTTATCTTTTATCTCTTTTTCCTCGTGAAACTTACCAGTGAATATACGACAATGTAGACTTTGGCCACTGTGTAAACTTGATAGGTCTTGACTGGTAATGTCATTAATTATTTAAAAAAAACAATTTCATTTCATAAACTTGTGAAATTTTATTAGATGTATAATTTCTTGAGGCAACTTATACTTGCTACTGAACTGGAATCCTAACATGTAGTAGTGTTTTTTAGTGGGGAAGGATAAAACTTTAACAATATTTATCCTTTTACCTTTTAGGTATTAGACTTCATTAAATATATTTATTTATAGACATAATTCCAATACAAGATGGAGAGTTTATTATTTAATTAAAATTTTGATAATATTTAATATTTAATTATTTATAAATTAAATTTGTAATAATTGTCTTTTCTTTCTGAGTGATTATATATAGACATTCATACCCATCATGCATTTCATAATATTACTTTATTTTCTTTGCTATTCTTGTAATAACATTTTTTTGGAAAAAGATTGTACAACTTTTAATTTAAAAACACTGCAATAAAACATTTTCTTTTATATTTAGAGGTTATAATTTAGTATAATTTATATTTAAATATTTTATATTTTATATTTAGTATAATTTATTTAAATCTTTTCTTTTATATTTAGGTGTTATGAAGTTATTGTCGTAATAAATATTTTCTACAAGGTAAAAATTATAAGAGATAATTTTTTTTTATTTCATTATGAAGGTTTTGTCAATGCAAATACTTTCTAAAAATGGATGGTGGTCATTTATAAACATTATGAATTTAAGTCTTGTTTGGTTATTAGGTTGTTAGTAATGATCATATGTATTGCTAAAATTTTATCCAATTAAATTTTGTATGAAAAAGAAGGTTTTTAATGACAACAACTATTTTTTTCTGTTAGGTTATTACAAAACTTAAGGGGATTAGTTTCTCTTTCTTATTTAAAATAAATACAGTTAATAATAATTATTTTGGATTTTTTTTTCTATTTCGGTAATTTTGTTTTGAATACTTTTAAAAATAAACTATTTATAAAAAATATAGGTTATTAGTAACAGTTCTAACAATCTTCCATTTAACTATTACAATAATATTCTCTAGATGTTTCTCAAATTTATGTCCATAAAAAAATGATAAAAAAGAATAGTCAGTCATAATTATTTAAAATCGCCTTTTTTTTATTTTCACATAAAAATAATTAAAAATTATTAACTCACAAATTAGTTAATAATTTTTTTTATTCATAAAAGAAGAACCAACTCATGTAGAATAAAAAAACCCTTCTAAAGTTAAATAAATATTTTTACAATTATCTAAATTTAAAACATTTAACTAGTTTGGAATTTAAAAAAAATGATACCTTTTATGAATGAGACCAAGCTTTGAAAAAATATCCTACCAAATTATGAGGCCAATCCAGCATTAGATTCTGAACCAAAATCCAATCTAGTGTAGAAAAAGAACATTCCTATTTCTTTTGCATCAGTTAATGTTTATATGATTTTCTTACATTCATTCATTATTTTATTATGGGTATCATTTATCATTTTATTATGAGTAATTTTTCACTGACTAATCTTTCATTTTTTTCAGTTTAGTGTATTTTTTTACATTAATATTTAAAATTAATAAAAAGTTATTTTTTTATTAAAATGAGCAAATAATGTTAGTTAGATTAAATTTCAAATTAAAAAATCTTTTGAGTTGGATATGATTTGAGATTGGTCAAATAATTAAAAAATAGTTATATAGAAATTATATCTAGTTGAAAGGATTTATTAATTTGAAATTTTATCTAATTGACGCGATTTGTTTATTTTAATAAATTTTTTTTGTTTATTTTAAACATTAGTATAAAAAAATACACTAAATTAAAAAAAGTCTTATCTTTTATTTTTTTAATAATCTTGCATAAATAAAATAAAAAAATTGTAAGATCATATATTTGTCTGTTTAATACTTTCATTTGAAAAGTATAATTCATAAATAATTATAAAATTATAGTATTCTTTTATGCATGCACTAATTTTTTAGATGAAATTATTATTTAAACCATAAATTTCAAAATAAATAACAAACATGTATTTAGTTATCAATTTTACTTGCCAGGTAGCATTCATCATCTAACACAATATATAAATATACATGATATATATATATATATATATATATATATATATTAACGTAAACATAGAAATATTTTACTATATCTTTTAACTCTTTCGTTAGCCTATGATATATTTTAATTTTAATTTATATGTGTGGACAAATCTGTTTAATATGTTTGCATTTTCATTTTTATTTTAAGGAATTTATTTCAATATTTTATAATTAAAAAATATTCTTATAAAATTTTAAAATTTAAATGAAACATTTATTTATTCAATGTTATACTTTTTGTATTTTTTTCAAATTATATAGAAAAATATACATATTTTTTACATTGAGACAATTTAGAATATTCTGATTATTTTATGAAGTCAGAATTAAAATCTTTCTTTAAGTTAAATATCTCATTGAAACCAGTTAGATAGTTACTGACTTGTTATGGATAGTTATTGACTTATTATTTACAGACCTTATTTATTAGTCGTGTGGATTTCCATTAATTATTTATATTAATACTTTATTATAAAGTTTTGTAAACTCTTCTTATAGGTCATTTCATCAATTTGGTTGGCATGAATTTTGTTTAAAAAAATAATTTTTGATATATAGTACATATATTCCATTAAAATCATAATATATCTCTAAAGAAAAAAATTTAAATTATTTTAAGATTGATTTGAAAATCTAAATAGAATAAAAGTAAAAGATAAAACAAAATCAGAGAATGAAAAGGATTAATATATTTATTGACTTTTCCTTCTTTCAAAGTGTAAATAAAAGAAGTTGAATAAAAATATTTTCATGAAAAAAATGAAAAACAGGGGTTTCTAAGTGCATATAGCTTTAATCGTTTCCAAAATACCACATATATATGTATAAATTTTAATTAAACATATATAAACATATTTTTTTATATAATGACACAATTTTGTACAAATTTTATAAGAATTAATAAATTTAAAAAATATTACTAAAATAAGTTATACTTAAACAACACGATTTCATTTGTCAAGAGTTGTTATCATATAACTTAATTGCATTAGTAATAAGAAAAATAACAAAAATATCATTAAGGACAAATATCATTCTTTTTTTTTAAATCTTACCAAACATGATTTTGATTTCACTTAATCAGTCAAATATATATATTTTTTTAAAAAACTAAAGTCCTCAGAGGCAAATTCGATATATGTAAATTAAATAATTCAAACATATTATTATTTAAATAGATAAACCAAATTATCAACAAATTTACACATTATTTTATTTTTTTAAACAACTCACACTAATTTTTAATTTCTATCATATTTTTACTGTTAATACATTATAATAATTAAATGATTAAACAATTATTTAAATCAATCAAACAATTCATTATAATAATTACAATCTATTCAATAAATAGTAATATGTTTTATCATATTTTATACAAAATCCATTTTTTAAACAAAAAAAAATCAATTTATATAAGTAAAATAATTTAAACTAATGTAAAAGTTATCACATAATGGATTTTATATATTATTTTTACACTGAAATTATTATACTTTCTAACAATTTAAATTTTAAAAATAGTTTTTTTGTATGAATGATTAAATTAAATCAAAGTTTGATTGATTTCTCACACTACAAGATGTGTCCATCTGTATGATTTCTTTCTTTTTCTCTGTTTGTTAACAATGTCATATTTCATAATAACAACATTATGAGAAATAAGGTTGTGTTATTCAAAGATGCCTATTCATTCTCATAATATTTTTTTAAGTCTGTTTATTTTCGTAAAATGCAAAGTATAAAAATGTATATTATAAATAGTTCATAATGTATAATAGAGTGTTGAGATAAACATAAGAAAAGGTAGGTTGCTAGACAGAACGAGGTCGGCAAAAGTAGATAGACTTCGATTTAAGGGAAGGAGGCACAACAGATAACATGACACTTCCCTCCAAATGTTGGTCTCCTTGCTGCACAACATTTTTCATTTATTTATTCTTTCACACTCTTCTTTCAAATTAATGCTCACTTCCACATAAGCAAAAAGTGAAAAAGGAAAAAAAAAAAAATATACAAAATGACTTTTTGAAGGTCACCATTTTATGACAACCATCTATGTCTAAGTAACTTTATATCTAATGTAGGGAGGGACGAAGTTGATTAAATGATGTTTGCAAATAATAATTAGAGTTTTGCAAAGCATATATGTCCTTCCTTCTTTCATTTAATTGGTCAAAGTTTGCTTATTTATAATTCATTTGAAATACTTTTTGCAATTATAGTTAGGTTATAACAGTGATTTGAAATAAATGTTTACAATATCCTTTCTTGAGTTTAGTATTTCATTTTTCATCTAATTGCTTTAACTAATATATATTATTTTAATATTACCAATGAAGATTTATCATTAGATAAAAGTGTGTTTTCTAAAATATTTTTCATCATTATACTTTTCTCAATATTAATATTTGAATAATAAATTTTAATTTATTCTAATTCAACTCATAAAAGAATTTGGAAATAAGAAAGAAGACATGATAGATAAAGGAAACCATTACTTCGTAGTTAAGGTTGAATTGACTGTGATAGACAATAGAAAAAACACTTTGTGATAGGACCTCGTGGACTCAATATTTTCTCTCTCTTACCAAATGCTTATGATATAACACTACAAAAAACAACTATTACAAGTAATTCAAATCTATCTGTTTGACCTAATTTTATGTATTTTATTTTATCAAAATCCTTTAATTTAAAAAGTCATTCATGTATTCATTGGTCAGATTTCTTGTCTATTTAGATTCCTTACATATTCAACACTCCCATTAGATTCATCATATTTTAAAATATTATAAAATCTTCTTACCAATTCAATGAAAATGAACAGAATTATCTATGATGAGGATAAAAAGATATGAAGAGTAATATTTGAAATAAAATATTTAATTCTGAATGCGAACAAATAAAAACCTATAAACCTTTAGTTGATGTATTTTTTTCTGGGTCATAATATTTTAACATTACTATTTACGTTTGACGTCCATTCAACATTAAAAAGTATTATTAGTTTATTAATATAAAACAGTATAAATGAATGTTTTTGGAAACAGTAGTGTCAAACTACCATTTCCTTTTCTTTCTTAGAGGTCACATTTAAGTTATTGAACTTATTTTAAATGAGAATGAGTAAACAATGTGATATCAAATCAACTCAACTCGTCTAATGTATTTTTTAAAGCACTAAACTTGTTTTTACTTTTTATAACAAATTCTAAAAATATAATTTTCAATTAAACGAATTAAGATAATATTATATTATTTCTCATTTGTAATGATTGGGTAGGTTTGATACTTCCCATATTTGATTGGAGAAAGACGAGAAGTAGTGGAGTTAGGTGCATGTTTTGCTCTGCATTGCTGATTTATTGTCTTCTGTTACATGATTGTAAGCCTCAAGAAGTGAAATGTGTCTTTGATTATTGGGAAAAGCACATGGCTGAAAATCATATTTGATTCTATCCCAATATGATGCACAAATCTTAAAAGCATTTCATTCAAAAACCCCTACGATCTCAATTTTTTATTTTATTTCTTTTTCTCAAATCCACTTCAATTTTCTTTTATCTTCTCCGTAAGGTTTAAACAAAGTCATAGTGCCAACTTTGAAGTAAAACACTCAGCAAATTTCTTTTTATCCCATGCATGTTAAGGACAAATAAGAAAAATGGAGTTTTGAAAAGCTGGGAATTAATTCTTTAGTTTTATGAATGCATAGGTTCTCGATTTTTAACTAATCAAAAATTTTCTTTGAATATTCTCATATTTTCAATCCTTTGCAAAACTAAACCTTTCTAGGGTGTAGGGTAAATTTAAGGTAAAGAAAGTTATATTGTTATTCAAATATAAATTTTATATGTTTTAAATGCTCTATTAAAGTTTTGATTTTGATATTTTTTTTGTGTGTAAAATGTTACAAGGTATTTTGAGAATTTAATTTATTTAAGTCATTTGGGTTAGTTTCAACACTTAGAAAAATCATTTGTATTTATTTTAAACTATAAGATGTAGAAAAGTGAAATTGAATTGAGTGTAAATGATCTATGTATGTATTGATGCATAATCTTTGAAGTTTGTTAGAAATATGAAATTAATATTTGATGTGTTCTCAATGTTAAATTAGTACTGATGTTATTTTTATAAAATTTACTTGGCATATATTTCACATAATCCTATTAATAGACAAAGAATATTTTTCTCAAAGATTTCATTTAATGAACTAAATATTTCTTAACAAAATTGTTTCGATAACAAAGGAAAATAATTGTCAAAAATGGGTTTGAGAAATTGGTCGTTATTAGCTAAATTTTGCTAGTTATATTCTAAATTCATCTAGCATACAGTTAAAAAATAACATTTTATCATTTATTTATATTGTTTAAGTGATTTTATATTTATAATTTTTATTTTATTAAAGAAACATGAGTTAATTTTAAATATTTATGCAATTACATATTTAATAAGAAGAGGTTTTAAAATGAATTATGTTGATTGATCTAAATGAGAAATACTTAAGTGGTAATTGAACTAATTAAAGAATGGTGAAACCATTAATAAAAAATATATATTCAACTTTCAAACAACTTATATGTTAATTTAGTGGTCTAAAGCCTATAAAGATTCTCACATAAATAATGGTTGAATACACACTTATATATGTGAACGAGTGAAACATCACATTTGAGTCGCTATGAACATTTTAATATTTTATTATATAAGTTGATTATTATTTGATAAAATAGTAAACATTAATAATTTCAGAATTTAAAACGACAAGCTTTAATTAAAAGAAAATAAGTTATTACACCCGAGGTGCAAAATTGTAAAAAAATAATGAAACTCTCCATTTATTTATTGATTTTCTCTTAAATAATGTTATCCAAAAAAAGAAGATAGATTTAATAACTGTATACACATGTGTATCGGGGAAGATGGTCTCTTAATGACTTGAGTGAAAAAAAAAAGGTAGTATAGTTTATTATGAAATGTTTTAGTTGCATTGACTTCACGTGATTATTGTTTGTTACATAATCAATAGTTAAACTTAATAAATGCGCGATGGTGAAATAAAACATTATAGAAAAAGTAAACTTAAAAAGTCTTTTTTTTTAGAATTTTATGCATGTTGATTTAAACTATTAGATCTAGATCGTATATACCTTCAAAAGAAATGGTCACAATTTTGCTGCCTTTGTAATCAATTTAAAACCAATGTGGGGGTGATACAGTCTCTAATCCACATATCTTTCTTTATGACCAAAAGTTTGTATTCTTTTTGAAGTAATAAAAAACATGGTTTAGTGTAGACTGTTCAAGCATCTTTCTCAAAGAAAAAAAGCTGATGCCAAAGGACTAATTTGTTTGAATTAGATAAAATTACTTATGATTACATGTAGATTGGATGTATGTTGGTAGCCACAAGCATCTTAATTAAATAATAAAAGATGTGTCACAAAAATACTTTTAAGTTTTTAAGCATAGATATAAATTAGAAAAAAATTTAATTATGGAAACTATTATTTAATCACAACAAGTTTAATGTAATTGAAACTTTTGATTGACTTATGACGAGTCATCACATGAAGTTATAAAAACAATATAATTAAGTTAAAGTTTAACCACTCTTTCATTTAATCCTTGACCAGTGTAACTGCCGCAAAAGGAATTTGACTCACAGAAACTTGTTGAAGTTAATAATGCCAATTGCTTACACTGAGGCTAGGAGGGTGTTCAAGGAGACAGTTAAAATGAAGAAGAAGGATGAAGGGTCTGAATATGATATGATAGGGAATAAGGTTGGAAGAAAGTGTTATAAGAATGTTGGTGTTAGGTGGAATATAGTAGTAGTTGCTGATGATACTTTGCTCTCAGGTAGTTTGGTGGATGTTGTTGCTGAGTTCCCTTAGTCTGTGGTTGTTGGTAGTTGCTCAGCTACTACTTCAGATTACTGTTTATACATACAAAATTATTACAGACATTGATTCAGTGAAAATTGTTATAATACCTAGGTATGTCTAATTTTATTATTCAAAATAAGGTAGAAGATGTCTTTAACTCCCATAATATTTTAAAATTTTATTTTAGTCGATTTCTTAATTTGTGTTTAATATCATAAAACTTAGATAACTGATAGATAATATCTCCATAGAATTTGAATTTGAGGATAGTTTAATCCCATAAATTCAATTTATAAAATCGATTTATAAAGTAAAAATTATCCTTTTATATATTATTTATACTTTAATGAGAATTGAGTTTTTAATAATTAAAAATTTTGAATTTAAATTTTCAAAGTAAAATGTTTTGAAATTAATAAGTAGTTTTGGAGTTTTAGAGATGGTAAATGTTACTTTACCAACAATCATATCGACATTGTAAGGATATTTTTTATGTGATTAAATAAGTTTGTAAATAAATTTAAAAGCGATGATTTAATTTAATTTATGTTTAATATCTAAATTGATTAATTGTGTGTTTATGAAGTATTTGATATTTGTGAGTTAATTTAGAATTTTATTTGGAATGTGTTAAAGGAAGAGGATGAAAATACCATTTTGGGATGTTGTGGATGGTGAACTAGCACGAGTCTTCGGTTTTGGAAATAAAAAGGGAGTAATGAACTTGGTAAATGAAAGGAGTGCATATAGTAATTAGAAGAAAAAAAGCTCCTTCCTCATTATCTCAAACCATATTCATCTTATTTTTTTACTTTTCATTATTTCTCCTCATTTTCTCTTAGTTTTTCTCCGTCATTTTTCTTTTTCTTTCTCCTTTTCAAAGAGAATCACGCATGTAAGGGTCTGGGGTTTTTTTTAGATGTGTGAAAATTTTTACAGTTTAGATGATTTTGGGTTGATTTTAATTTCATTCATAGACATGATCAAGGATGCACTTGGTTTTCTAAAATTATTTAAGTTAAAATATAAAATAGTTTAAAGTCAATGAAAAATTCTACTAGAATTGAGAGACAAAAAAATACGAAACTATTTAATTTAGAAAAGAGGTAAATTTAATAGCCTTTTGATTTTTTGAATTTGATATCAATTATTTTGTTTTTTTATGGATTTGGTGTAACACCCTATTGTAGATGTTGTGAGGGTGAATCAAGCATGCACAGGTATAGAGGAGCTCATTGATACACAGCCTTTGAGGCGTTCAACAATTACATTTCTGCTGACTAGCCCTGAATGATGGCTCATAGGTAGGCCCTCCTTCACACACTCATCGTATTTCTCCAAAGTAGGCACAATATCACTGAAATCTGGCCTTTTCGACGGGTTTGCTGACCAACAACGCTTTATCAGATGTGCTAGTGCTGGTTGACAATTAGCTGGCAGAGGAGGCCTTTCATTCTGATCAGAACACTTCAATCAGTTTTCAATTCAAAAATATTTCACTTGTCACAGGATTATTAACAAGTAATTAAGCAAACAGAAAATGCATTCTTTTGAGTCATCACTCACTTTCTATCCCACAACACAACTGACATGCCAGGATTTAGATAAAATGAACTATGATTTTAAAGGCTAATTTCATTTTTTCCTAGTTTTAAAGATTATGATAATTTATATGTGGCTTTTTGTGGGGTATAAGAGATGAGTGTGCCTAATGGGAAAGCACTAACGGAGACAACAATGTTGCGGCTAGCCTTTTATGCAAAGTTCGAGGACTACTTTTGACAAATGTATGCACCAAAATGCAACAACTGTTTTTATGTTAGCTTCATAAATTTTTGTATCTAGTTAAGCGATATCAAAGGATGCTTGTTGGGACTAGGGAGGGAACACTACCAAGGCCCATGCATCAGTGCTTCCCATTATTGAGACTAGAAAACACATGTACCGTCTGTTACACTTTTAATAAAAAAAAGTTCACTCTGTTAAAGCACTCGAGTTAAAATAATCCATGATCATTACTCATGTTAGGTTCAGCTTCTGCACATGTTGCCCAATATCTACCTCACATAGCTCAAGCATGGAATTCGGAGATTGCTGCCATTCTGTCAGGTTTTAACCCCCTGAGGCTTAACTATTGACGCAACAAGTGATGCAACATAAACAAGCAGAGTCATTTGTTATTAGTGTACTTTAATTACTCTGACTAGTGACTTCTGGTAAACTATCTTTGTATGAAAATAAAAATTAGTGGACACATTTATTGATATATGTAGTCTGAAGAAAGATTATATTATACACATCCTGCAAAAAACTAGTATTTTGTCTTCACCTCTTATTTTTTTAGTAACACTTAACATCTTGTCAGAATGGCTAAGAGAAGATAGAGTAGAGGAGTAGAATCTCTGAAACGCAGAATCCCTGAAACTTTGCATAAAGGTATTTGTGGCACTTAAAACTAAACTGGAAAATTAAAGTATATTGATTGATCCATCCATTCCCACCCTCATCAAATTAGCCAAGACATCCACGAACTGAGGGATTAACAGATACACTATAAGGATTCTCCAAGTAGTTCTACCTCGGGAGTATTTTCTACTAAGTAACTGTTAGAGGGTAGATTAAAGTTTTGGACATTATTGTTGTTGTTGCATGTGGTATAAGGTTTTAAAAGATTGGAGTTGGGAGAGATACAAAACAAGCTTCCCATTTGGATATTTTAGATATTAGAGTGACAATCGCTACTCTTGTTTCTACAGTATTACTAAAAGGGAAAAAGTCCGTAGTTATATATGTTTTGAACCTTTTTTGCATCTAGTCATACAATATGCATACAAAATTTAAGTGTCGCAGATATCACATTTCTTCAGTCCCATTAGGGGAACAAACAGTGTGTAAAGGACAACTTTCTTCATTCTTTTTAGCAATAAAACTGTTTCAAGGCAGATATTCCCATATTATTGAGTATAATTCTGATCGCATAGAACTTGTCCAACCAATCATTCTTACTACAAATAATCTGTCCAATCAATCATCCTGACAATGCAACAACTGTTTTCAATTCTGAATTCTTTTTTTATGTATGAAAAATTCATTTTCAGACCAATTTTAAGCCATTTCAAAATATATTTTAGTTCAGAAACCAGTTTTAAAACTGATTTTAAATTTAAATCACTTTTAAACCAAAACATATTTTATTCATCAACCGATTTAAAACAAGTTGAAACTACTTTGATTAAAAACGTTGAAAAAGATAAATGATTTATTTCAGAATCCAACTCACATTTAGTTTTGTGAAACCAAACCATGCATACTCCAGAGTCCAAAATCATGCCATATGTCAAATTAGACAAGAATTATTCGACTACCAAGAAGATGGAGCACAAAGAAGGAATTTGGTAAAGCGGACTAGAAAAAGTCAAGAAGGGATTAAGAAAAAGATCTATCAATAGAGCTATCAGAATTGGCAAACAGAGAAGTGATGCAATTGTCTCTCTTAGAGCAATTAAAATAAGAGTAGTAAATTAACATAACAAAGAAAATATTTATAGTTTAGACAAATTTAGCCATGTTACCTTCTCAGCCACAGCAAAAGCAGCTTGCACTGGAGTCATTCCTTGGAAAGGAAGTAGACAGGTAGTGAGCTCCCAAAGCACAATACCAAAACTGTACACATCAACTTTTCGAGTATAAGGTTTTTCCTTAAGCATCTCTGGTGCCATCCAACGATATGTTCCCGAGTTCCCTTTGCTTTTCCGGCATCTTGTTTCAAGACAAGATGTGCCAAAATCCGCCACCTTAACCCTCATATCATCGTCTAGGAGCAAATTGCTTGACTTCAAGTCTCTGTGAATCACACCTTGTGAATGAAGGTACTCCATGCCCCTTGATATATCTAGAGCGAACCTTAGTATTGTTTCCAGTGAGAGTGAGTATGGCTCTTTCTTGTTCAGATACATCCTCAGATTCCCTTGTGACATGTATTCTGTTATGATACAGTACACGGGCGGTTTTTTGCATGCTGCAATAAACTGTAAATTAAGAGTCATTTAAATATCAGAGTTTATGCAATCATTACCAGAAGGGATTACAAACACCACTGCAGCTAAAGGTTACAGTATCAATTATCACATATGAGTAAATGTTAGACTTCTCTTAGAATTTGGATTCTAGAACCCAATTTGTAAGTAATTCAGAACAACTCAATAATTGATGAACCAATAGACTCAATAAAATTCAGATTCGAATGTAACTCAACTTTAAAACTGTCTCTTAAGATTGTCCCAATATAAAAACTATTTGATGGTTGTTGACACTCAAAAAGTAGAGCCAAATCCAATAATCTAACACAAAAAAGTTAGGATACCTCATGGTCTTTCTAAAACCCCAAGGACAAGAATGAAGATTAATCAGTGTAGTACTCATCTAAAAATAGCAAATATAAGAAAAAATAGAAAAGTCAATAGTTGGCAGCAATAGGTGTATTGTATATGTTACTGAGTTGAGCCAATATACTTATTTAAATGGTAAAAGTCCCTGTTTGTCTCCTTTTTGTTTCTGAAACAGTTTTACCTAGAAAAACTAAGACTTTCCCTGAAGTGGCAAGTGGCAGTGTCTCTTTGTGGGAACAACCAAATCTATATATATTAGCTCTTCTCTTGCTTACCCCCTCCGAGTTTCAGATTCTAACAGACAAAATAATCGTTATGGATACATAAACAGACAAAAGAGATATCCGTTCACTAAAACACCATACCTGCACTATGTTAAAATGGAAGAGACGTGAAAGCAAAGCCACTTCAGAGTTAAATTGCTCCTCTAGTAATGCCTTTGTCTCCTCATCCTGGGATGGCATCCTCACCATTTTCACAGCAACAGCTCTCTGCTTGTAGACTCCACGGTAAATTCGACTATGAGCTCCAGAAGCAAACTTGTTACCAAGAAAGAGCTGTGATAGGTCCGCAGTCCATTCATCTTGCTCCCCCTCCTGCTCCTCCTTTGAAGCCTCCCATGTATCCATTGAGTCCAATATCATGGACCACGATTCCGTGCTATTAAATCTCTTCCTTTCCATGTTCTCCGTGTCACTCTCCAACCGTCCCTTGGAGGAAGATGAAGGGTCTGGTAAAGGTTTACTCTTAGACATCCTTAGCCTAAGTCCGTGGAAACATGAACCCGCCATTGAATCCAGAAAACAAATGTGTTTGTGAACAATGATATGAAGATTGTCAGAGCATACAGTCATGATAAATCTTCCTCCCGAGTGTTGATTTCCAAACATGAGCTCCAAATGAAGAACGAATATAAGTTTTTCAAAACCATCTCGTTGAGGTTGTTGTATATTGCAACAGCACCCTTTGGAAACCAATTTACGTAAACAGCAAGGCCACGGTTTATTTGAGTATGAATATAAACATTTCGTGTATAAGAATTGCGAAGGATGAAATATATATCTTCCAGCGTTCAAGACTCGAGTAGAAACAAAGAAGAAAGTGGGGATGTCATTGGTTGTAGGCAAATGCTAGTGAGAGGTAGAAGAAGAGGAAGGAGTTTTGACGGTTTTTCCTAGTAAGATTAGGTTGTTTTGCAGAATAAGGAAGAATTGAGAGGAGGAAGGTTTCAAGGGTGTCTCGTGAGTGCTTGGTTAAAAAGTGAAATAGGTATTTATAGCGAGGGAGCTAGAGTTTTTGGGACAGTTTATAATTGAGGTTCGTTGGTGATGGGATTATCATGAATGAATGCAATGGTAAGTGGACACAATGCAAAGCGAGGTGACTTGAGCTTGGCGATTTAAACATCCAACTATTGGTGCTTGCTTTTGCAGTCTTCAGACTTTGGATATATCCCCATCCTTGTTGGGGCCCGAAAAAGTTTGAGACTACAAGTGGTGTCTACCATAACAAAAGAAGAAACGATATAGATAAGTGCCAACTGCAAGAGATGGACCTCAGTTTATACCAAACATGTGACCGATTGATTTCCACGCATTACCATTTTTCCTTCTGCTGTGGAAAACATTGCCTCATTCCAATAGATATGTAACACTTCTATGGTTATCTCTAACTTGTAAGTGTGTGTTTGCATTGGGTTGGTGTCACTCCAATCCAACACTACACTTTCTTCCACTCCTGGGTATTGGAAAGTTAGAATTGTTCATTGAATAGCTTTTAATGGTTTAGGATTAATGTTCAACCATCTCATTTATTTATCACATAAATGATTATGCTTCAAAATTTTGTTACAAAGTCACATTAATCATCTATTATCCTATATATTACACGCTAAAACACTAATTAAGTAAACCAATAATATCAAGTCACCAGTAAAAATAATCCTAAAAGTTGGTGAAACAATATATTGAAAAAGTTGAGAAAAAAGATCTATATAAAAAATTGATATCATTTTTAATCTAAAACCTTAAGATATTAAGTCTGTGAATTTATTTTTTTTCAATTTTTACTTAATAAAAAATTTACAAAAAGAAAAACTAACTAAAAACAGATGAACAAGTTCATATATAGTATCTTGGAGAGGTTGTTATTATTCAACTGTTTATTTATTATAAGACACCGATTCTATTATTTATAATAATTTAAAGATGATCTAATATATGTTTTGTAATTTATTGCTTAATGTGGGATGGAAGAAACTAAGATGATTAATTGAAAGATATACTAAAAAAAACGCATATAATTGTGGTCATAAATGGTTATAAGATTAGATTTTGAAAAAACAAACAAATGGTTTCAGGGAGAAATTTAAAAAGTAGAAAGAAAATCTAAGAGACATAAGAGTTTCGTCCCAAAACCATCTAAACCATTCAATATTTGGTTCGATATGACCCACAAATTGTTAGGTATCCACAGTAGTGTGGTTCTTTGTGGTATGGGTTTATCACAAGGAACATGTAGGGGATCTCCCTCAGGGCCCAAAAAACAAATTTCGACATTCCGTAACAAGTACTACCATTATTTTTCTTTTTCTTTCCCCAACCATCTATACTACCATTCTCTTTTTTTGCCAATTATTACACAAACTCTCCTTAACTACAAAATGGGAAATATTATTTATATAAATAATAATTCAAACTGTACGATTGGTCCGGCCATGCACTCTTATGTGCATTGTAGGAAGGTTTAGTGGAGGCATATGCATGCATATCCACTAAGATTGCACTTGAAAAAGTATTAATTTAGATAATAAAAATAAAGAAAAAGAATACAGAATATGCTAAAATAATTGAGGATTACGTTTAGAGGAGAAAAAAAATCCTCCATGGGTGCTAAGGAAGAAACGATCTTTTTTCCATTGTCAGGTCACAAACAAGTGACGTAAAGTTGTTGCACGAAACAAGAAATTTACCATCTTACTTGTGGAGGAGATAGTGATTAAAATTGATTTGCAGTAGAGGAACACAATATAATATTGAAAAGGCGAGCAATAATAAAGAATGGTGAAAACATGCATAATCAATAGTAGTTTTCAAGAAGACATGATGGTAGCTACTAGTGAGAGGTTATGACTCTGGGTGCGTGGTCACGTTGGTTATAGTTTTGAGAGTTGTCCACAACAACACGTGTCCAAACTTCCACGTACATGGTGTTATTGCAGACATAACTGGAATGCACTGTCCTGATGTTGTAAGAGAAGGCACCTTCTTCACTGTCTTTCTTGGCCAAATTGTGATGAGACTTTGCATCGACGCAATGCCTCTGTTGGGTCTTCATCACCTGCTGCTCAGGTACCGTGTTCCTCCGCTGGGGGTGCTTACCCTTTTATTTTCGTTGCTTTTCTTTTCCATGTAACCACAAAAGGAGACACCACAGTTATTGTATTTGAAATGAATTCCCATGGTGTGCATGTTAGGTGCACTCTACTGTTTGAAAGAGGGTTTATATGAGGACAAAAGTCTATACAATTTATTTCTTTTGGTATTGTTTTCTGATTAAAGTTGGAGGTGGGTCCAAGCTTGGGTGGTTCATCTCCAACTGGTGTAAGGTTCTAGATGATTCATCTACTGATTATGGAGTAGAGTGGGGAAGTTCACATAGAATGGATGTTGTGAGAGATTTAGATCTGTAAAATATGAGATTATTAAGATTGTACTGTGTTTCTGGAGTGATGACACATATTTTAAGATAGAAAAAGAGATTTTTAGGGACAAAGAGTTTAGACTAAGTAGAGGGGGTCTTAAACTTGGGTCAATATTGTTTAAGCATTACAAGTCAATAGTAACATCTAAGTATACTTTCAATTCTAAAATAATTTTGATAAGGAAAACTCACTTTGATGAAGGTCAGATTGAGATTTGCATTACTTGGCTTGTGAAAGGAAGGTTGGTATCAAGTATATGATGCGTCAGGGATTGTATATTTTGATTTCCATTTTCATTGTTATCATTAAAAATATACATTAACTATTTTAATAATTAAAAGGAAATTTAAAATTATACCTTTAACTAGGATACGATTTTATTTGAGTTTTATGGGATTTTATTTTCATATATTATTTTTTATAACTATTAAATATTTTAAATATATTTTTGGTCTCTAGTTATACTTTGTTTATTTATCCAAAAACATTTTGCTTAACTTTTTATTCCTGTGAAAAAAAATCAATTTTGACCCTTTAATTTTTTTAGTTCCTATAATATGTTAATAATTGTTTTTAGCCCTATTAAATATTGATATAAGATATTAATTAATTAGAAATTAATAAAACGAATATATAGATATATTATAAGGACTAAAACAAAATAATAAACACCAAAGTTAAAAGAAAAAAAGAAATTAAGGACCAGAAGTTAAAAAAAATATATTTTATAGAGCAAAAGTAAAATACAGCTATATTTTAAATACATTTATTACTAAAAAATCATTCATTATTTTAATATTCAATAATTTAAAATACAATAATTAAATAATCAAGTTAAAATAGTAACTTAACTATTCTTTTTAATTCTTTGTTACATAGTAATTTTTTATGTGTTATTTAAATTACAAATGATTGATAACTTAATGTTTGATATATTTAAAAATATATAATAAAATTAAAAGAAATTGAAATGTGGAATGATGTTTTCGTAAGTTTTCCAAATTCAATAACTTGACCAGGATGGAAATTTCATTTTCATCTGTGGTATTTCTAAACCTAATTTTGAACTAGACATGACAACAAGATGGATTGGAAATAAGTCTAGCTATTATTGTCCTTACGTTTTGATTCAAATAATTTGTAAAAAATAATAAAGAAATTAGAAAAGTCAATTAAATAAATAATAAATACAAATCTAAGAACTAAATTATATTCTTAGTTAATATGTAATGTTAAGTTTGTTATTAACTATTATTGTGACTACTTAAAATTATTACCATTAACCTATAGTTAATTTATATTGTTTGAAAGGAAGTATATATTTTAAAAATTAGAAAAACATAGTAATAAATTATATATATTATGTGTATATATATTGTAATTAATAATAAAAAAAAAAGAGTACGAATGCATTCCAAATTCCATTTTAACAAAATTAGATCATATTTACATCAACTCCTATTCAAACTCCGTTAACAGAATTCTTTTTATTAGGGTAAGTTTGAGTGGATACCTTGAATTAAACTTGTGTTAGTCTTGTTCAACTTTGTGTAACATTTTGTAAAAATAAAGACAGAAAGTCAACTTATGTCTATCTTCTTCATTCTCATGTCCAATATTATGTGAGATGGAACCCACTCCAAGTGTAATGACGTTTAATATAACTGTTTATCACACAAATTATCAAAATAAAACTATTTTTAATAAAAAAAACTTAAAAACACTTAAATAAAGACCTAATTGCATTCTACAAAGTTTGCGGCAAAAGATGCCAAATGAGTCAAAATAAGAGAAATTATATAGGCCTAAGCAACCAAACACACTTGTGGGATACACAAGTGGGAGCGTGGCCAGTATTCAGAACCCAAAATAATTGGCTCTTGAATCTTCTTCATCAATTTTTTTTCTTTTTTCTTTTTTGGATTATATATTGTTCTTGAGCAAGATTTTCTCACCTAATGAAAGGGAGTTAAGTCTCCTTCAAAGAAAACATAATTTTGGGAACTTTTCTCTCAGGTGAATTCCTTTCCTTCATCTCCTTTAAATTTTATCTCCCCATAGTGGTAAAAGGCTTGCATGCAAATGATTTTTTTTGGGAAAGAGAGATTTGGAGAAATTAACTGATGGCTAGATGTGATGGAATAGAATGAGGATTTTTGTTTGACCATGAAAGTGCAATGGTGTATGTTCAACATTACATTTTAGTTTCAGTGGAACACAAGAGGAGAGGGAAGCTGGCCCATTTTGAATTCTAGTTTAGATTTTTAATTGATACACTGATTTTGTATGAATAAGAGGTCTGATAAGAAAAGCTTTCAGCTTGTAATAATTTTGTTATTGGATTTATTTTATATGTGAAAAAAATATCTTATATCTTAAAGATGGTATGATAAAATCTGTGAATGATTTTGTTTCTTTGAAACTAAAGCATTTTACTTATGGACCAGCATTAGAAAAAATATCTTGTGATTTTAAGTACGTTTATTTAGCTAATTCCATGTCTTTTATAGAGGAATTTCTTTTTATAATGCGTTAGTTTAATTTTTATGAATTTTATTATAACTTATTATTTCTAAGATATTTTTGTGTTTTTTATTTTAATAGAAGTAAAAAATCATATTCTAATTAATGTTTTATTTAATTATTAGTATATATATATATATATATATTTTAAGATACCTTTTTTTATTTTTATGATTCATGATATTATTTGAGACTCAAAATCTTAAATTTTATATCATTAAATGTAAAGTTACTTATGTAATTTTATAGAATACTTTGAATTGATCAAACTTTTAAACTCAAATTTGTGTAGGGCTATTGGTTTTGGTTTGGGAAAATGAGGTCAATTTGGATAATATTATGGGTTTTAAACTGATTTAATATGGACAATTATGACTTGGTTAGGTATTTAAATGTTTGGTTTGTAGGTTTAGTCTTTTTGATGAATGTGGATAATTTTGTTTTGTGCATAATCTACTAGTGGATATAATTGAAAAAAAAAAAAAAACCATTCTTCTTCTTTTCTCAGCTTATTTTCATAATGTATTCTTATTGCAACAATTGTATTTGGAGTTGTATTTATATTTTAATGCTTTAAATTATCAATATAAATTATTTATGGAAAGTTTATATATATAAAATGCATAATTGTACAAGATAAAATTAGGTCTTATACGTGAATACGAAATTTTATTTGTAAAATTTTATGATATGATACTTGTTGAAACTGAATGTGATTGTAATGTGTATGTTGCTGAGAGATCTATACTTGTTTTAAACGATAATAGTTAACAAAATATGTACAATAGTCTATTAATAGCAGAAGACTAGACTTGTTTTATGAAAACTTTAATTTGTGTACAATTTGAAATCCATATATATATATATATATATATTATTTGTGTGAAACATTTTAACTTTCTACTTCTTTTTTTTTTCATGCACAGTGCTTAAATATGTTAGTACCTTTTAATTTAGTCCCATGTACCTTTTCTTAGATTCTAATTTTAAAAAGGGTTCATGTACGCAAAGACTATGAACCGTGGGCCCAATTCCTAACAACCCAGCATAAGCCCAACCCAGCAGAAGCCCAACTCAACCTTAATTGTTATGTCATAAAGTTGGTAACACATAACTTTAGGACAAAGATTTTGGTGGCATAAGCAATGGAAATAAAATATTTTGCAACAATACTCAATGTATGACAGATTTGTTGACGTGGTGTGATTAATTGGTGGCACAAATTCAAGTAAATTATCATTGGTTTGGTTGAAGCCTAACTCTGTTTGATACTCAAACATTTGTGTCCAATCCCTTGCAGCATCTAAGTTTTAGTGCGCGCCACTTATCACCTCACTCCTCATCAAAATACACAACCATATATAAAGTGAAATCAAATGTATAACACCATTAATAAATATCGAGGTTTTGAATACTGACATATTCATGTTCTCCATTAGGAACTTTCTGATCTCACATTGATAAAACTCTTTATATTTTTTTTTAGAGTTTTCTGTATATTTATCATGGAACTATTTCGTGAAGTTAGAATGCGTAGTATTGTTTAATGGGATAACAAAATGTATAATTATGTAGAGACATATCAATGCATTATTTTACTTATAGCTTGCCCAGTTCAAGTTCTGGTTTTATATTCCAAGAATGTAATTCACGGGAATATTACGATTGAAAAGTTATTCGTAAGCATATTTTTAAATATGTTTGGTTAACTTTTCATATTCATGGGAATATTTTTTAAATTATAAATTAATTAAAATAATGGATGTGATAATATAACTTAGAAAAAATAAACTATCGTTATTCCCATAGGAATCTAACTAATCCATCCCTTAGCGTGAGCAAAGATTTGTTTAGTTAAGTAACTTTCCTGAAAGTAAAACATACTCGTGAATATTTTTTTTTTTTTGTCTTCTAACAAACATATGAATAAACATTCTCATTTTCATACTCCTAAAAAAATATAAAAAAGATTATGAGAAACAAATGCTTCTGAAAAATTCAATTGAACATTTAATCATAATCCCCAAGAATGTGATATCATGAGCAAATTAAAAATTATCATTAATATATAACATTTAAAATAGTCATTATAACATTAATAAATTTAACTAATGATACTGTAATTAAAACAGTCACCTTTTTTTACCAATAACTCATTAACAAACAATAATATTTTTGGTTGGTTGCATTATTGTAATTGTTTTTAATGAGTTTGGCATAAAATGGAACAGTCAATGTCTCAAGATTGGTAGTGACACATGACAAACAAGAAGATCTTTATCATTAAAGAGAAACTATAAAATGGAAATTGTGAGGACCCCATTGCCCATTGATCAAAGCTTTTCACGGCACAGAGTAAACCAAGTTAAAGATAATGGACCTATACAGGGTCAACTATAAGTTCATGCATTATTGATCTTCACATAAAGTAACTTCAAGTTCAATCATTTGAAAAAGAAGTTTGAATCTCCAAGTATGGCCAAAAAAATATGTATGAAGTTGAATATTGATCTTTCTTCTTTTATTTTGCTGGTATGGTTTGTTTGAAGTTCAATATGGTTGAATATTGCATACACATACATAAACTAGTTCTCGATAATCATAAACGATGATAGAATAGAGAGAAGGAGTGTGAACGTAGAAGGAGTATTTCATAATGATACTAAAAACCCTTTTGAATAGTTTATGCAAAAGCTAATGAGTTGAGATACGTAATGGGAAAGATTGGGAGTACGTGTGATTTAGCTTAAGAAAGCAAAAGATGAGCTACCTTCGTTATTGATTTAAATATTGAAAAGGTATTTGAAATGGGAACTTTACACATCTCTTTTTCTGTCCAAGTCACTCATGACAAACTAAAGTGGGAGTTGTTTCCTTATTTGAATCCAACATCTCCTACACACAAAAACCCACAAACTTAAGTAGCCTAACAAAGACTCTACTTTAGGCTATTATGTTATAAACCACCTAAAACAACCTGTAACACTTTTTTTTTATTTATTAATTATTTTAAAGTAGCTTTATTTTTTTTGATAAATTTGGTTTTAGTAAAGCGCTTAATCTTAAACATGGAAGGTCTAAGTCATAAAAAAAAATTGTAGGAAAAAAAAATAAAGAACCGTCAACATTTAAAGATACAATTGCGAGTGACACAACCCTGCACATAAAGAATAATTGCAATTTTTTCTTTCTTTCTTAGTGTAAGGGTTGGTTAAATTAATATTGTAGTATAATATATAAATAAAATAAGTAGATTTTTAGAACATATTAAAAGAGTATTTAGTTAGAATGCCCTCTCAAACATTACATAAAACTTTTTCTACTACCTTACATAAAACTTACCTTGTGCATTATATTATATTTTGATGACCACAATAAATATATAATAATTATATATTAACATGTGAACATATAATGGTATAGCTTGAAAGTGATTATAGGAACTAAGTTACTGATAAGTTGTATGCATTTTGGAAGTTGTAATTCTAACTTTTGAAATACATTACTTTTAGATGATTTATATGGTGTTTATAGATGGATATATAGGTATTTTCTGTACTGTTATTAAGATTTTTATTTTCTCAAATTTTTAATTTCAATTACTTTTGTTTTTTGTACTCTATACTATTTTTAGTTAGAAATTTCAGTCAGTCGTATACTTAAATAAGTTTTTATTTTTTACTAAATTTAAATTTTATATTTTAATGAATTTAAACTAATTATTACGTTTATGATAATTTTAAATATATTTTATTTCAATACTTTTTAGCTATACTCAAAGCATAGCCGTGTGACGTGTAAAATACTTGTTAGTGTATTAAAATTATTTTTTTTTTCAACCTCCTAATTTATGATTCAAACTATTTTTTTCTAAATTGTGATAATTTTTTTATACAATGTCGGTTTATTAATTTAACCATATCCCGATGGGTAAATAATTTATCGTTGTGGTTGTTGTAAATAATTTTATTATTTAAAATATTGTTGTGAACACTTATGCTTATGCTACAACTTTTTCATATATAGTGACATTAACGTTTTCATTTAATTTTGATGTATTATTAGTATACAAAATTATCATATTTTTTGAAGTACTTATCACAAAAAATAATAATTGTTAATCATAAAATAATCCATATTTTTTGGAAGCATATAAATATGTTATTGGTGTGTTTCAATCAATCAAAATATTGATGTTTTTAACATAGAAAAGTATGCTGGTATCTTTCTTTGAGACATGTGATCAATTTAATTAAATGTAACAATAACATACATTAATGCACCATGACAAAATAAAATATACATTAATGCATTAAAATGTTTTAACTGGTTAGCTAACCTAATGCATTAATTGGAATTGGAGTCAAAATCATTTGTGTCTGTCATGAATAACATCAAATGCTTAATTCATGATTCAACCTGAATTTTTTATTTGAATTAAATTGGGAACCTTGTTTTTACTAGTTGGTTGTGAGCTTCACTTCTTTATATTACATAAAAACAATAATAGCACAAGTTTCATGTCCCAAGGGCAATATTAAATTTTTAAGTGTAGTGAACATCTAGGGTTGGGTTTAACTTTAGAAGAGTATGTTTTGGATAATTTCATCACATCTTTAAATTTTAATTTATTAAATGGGTTATCTATACTAATATAAGAGATATTTTTCTTTATAACTATATTGGTATACACATCTTTTTCTTTACAATTTCATATATATATATATATATATATATATATATATATACTTACTATTTTTATAAAAATTGTTATTTTAATTAGGTAACACCAAAATTATACTAATATACAAAGATGATATGATACTGTTTTAGTATATATATATTTCTTATAATTTTCTATTATTGTTTTTTTTAACTATATTGTAATTGTTCTTTAACATTTTCTATGGTTATTTTTATAACTCTTTTTAACAATAACATATAAATATAATATTGTATTTCACAATAGTTTTAGTGTACGTTGTTTTTTACAATTTTATTTCAAGTATTTGTTTCTTCAACTGTTTTTTTTTAATTAGATAAATTATTATTTTAATAATGTAAAATAAAATATAAAGAAGATATCAAATTTTTATAACAGTTTCTATGTATACATTTTTCTCATAATTTTACTCCTATTGTTATAATTCTGTGGCAAACTTTTTCTTTGACTTATTTTTTAATTTTTTTAATAATCATTATTTTAATTACATAAAAAAACATGAAATATAAATAAAAAGTATCATATAAGAGGTCTCTTCATGTTTAATTAATGTACAAATACTTTATTTTAAACTTTGAAGAATTTTTGTTTTTGTATTTTTTATTTTATTTTATGTTTTGTTTTTTATTCTGTTTAATACACAACTCTGGTCATTTTATTTCAAATACAAAATATGTTCTTTTATTTTAAAAAAAATATTTTATCATTTTTTTACATTTAATTAATTATTTTATTCTTGAGCACCTTTAAATGAATATTTTAAATTTAGAATTTAATTAAATTTAAATAAAATAATTTTTTTGAACAGCTCAAATAAAATAAATTAACATGTAATTAAAAAATTATATATATTTTTAAAAGAATTAGATTAAATGTCTCTATTTTAAAAGAAAAGATAAAAATGAAAATTAAAGAAAGTATGAGGATTAAAATTGTACATAAGCCATAAGTATTTATATCAATAATTTCTTAAAATCATGAAAACAATATTTACTTTTATACTTTATTTTTAAATGAAAAAGTTGTTTTTATGATGTAAACTGACACAAATTTTTATATATATCATTTATACTATATATAAATATATTACAAATATCTGTAAGAAACATATACCAACAATAATTATCAATTCATTTTACTATGTATCTTTTATTACACTCTTAGTAACAGTAAAAGCAATATAGCAAACATAGCACATCCTTTAATAGGAAAGGGTACTTTAGTCCTTTCAAACCCCGAACTAGCATATATACCCCCACCGACTACAATGATAATCCAAAATTACTATATTGACCTTCACATGCCCCATTTGCTTCGCGGGAATCTCACTAACTAATAACCGTCACTACCAATCCTTACTTTTGCGCCAAACCCTTCTCGCGCTATAATACAGTTATCATAAAATTGTGTGATTATTATAAACAGATATTTTTACAAAAATAAAAATATAAATTCTAGTCACAAATCTGATATTCATAAGTTAAAATAATTTAACCAGCTCTTAAAAAAATAAAATAAACAAATAGAGTTTATTGTTATTATTTGTAATGATAATGAATATCGACTAAAACTTTAAGTAATTGTACTTTTTAGAATAAAATATACATAAAAAGAAAATGTGAGTGTGATAAATTTTGAATAGTGATGATTAATATAAGAGAAGCTGTAATCTTAAAAAAGAAAATATTCTCCAAAATCTAGGAGAGTGATTAGTTGAGAATTACACCAAATGTTTATGATTAGATAACAAAAATTCATGTGATTTTGTAATAAAAGAGTGGGGACCATTGAATTTGGGAGGAGGGTCCATTAGTGGAGTTAGGGCATGGTCCAATGGAAGGTTGTTTTGGTGTATATAACAGAAGAAGGAAGGAGGGAGCTTCCACTTGTGGGCACATGATAAGGATGGTAGATCTACTACTATTATTGTCACTCAGTAGTGTGATTAGTCCCACACCTTCAAATTAATATCATCATTATTTTTGACGGTGATGGGCCAAAGGAAGTTACATCTTGCCGTTGAATCCACCATCATTTCTGTATATGATACACATAAGGTCACAAAATTTTCTTCCATGGAGAATCCATCTAGAGGACCCTACCTTCTAATACTCATTTTTCATGTCCTACTTCTTTATGACACAGAAAATGACACCAAAATCTCTTTTAAACAAATTCACTTCTGCTTAATCATAATATCTATAATTATATGTGCTTTTAGTCACACAAGGTTAGTGAGTTTTGACTTTGATTTTTGTAAAAGATGTTGTTTCATTTTTATCTTCAAGATTTTTTTTAATTTCTATTGTTTGATGATTATTGTTAGTATTTAATTGTTTAATGAAAAAGTGAGTTAATCATATAAATAATGAAAACCTCTATATCTTTAAAATAAATGTTATTTATTCATCTCAAGTTGAATTTTAAAGAAAAATAATAATATTTCTGATTTTTAAAAATGAAAAAATAAAATAAAAATTACAAAACCAAAATAATTGGCTAAAAATGAAAAAACATGTTGATCCATCACCAATAAAATTTGAGGATTCTAATTTCGAAACAGTCAACTTGTGGGAATAGTGATTGAGAAGTGTGCTTCTTGCTAGTCAACAAAGTTGACAATTGAGATTTCAAGTGTATATCTAAAAATATATTTTTTTATATAAATCTATTTAATTAATACTACTGAAAACACATGTGTATAATAAGAGATGCGCATTCATACTTTTTAAATTTATTATTAAATATTATAATTTAAATATTATAAAATATAATTTATTTAAAATATATACTTTATCTTAACTATTTATTTTATGATGTTGAAATAAGTATACTAATTTTGAAAAAAATATTATCATATAAAATAGACCAATCTCTACGGCAATAGTTAAAGAATAAAGTCTCGAGTTAATTTAAATAGACCTTTGTTGTATTATATAATTATTACATATATACATTTGTCGATAAATACATTTAAATCAATGCAAGAAAATAAAATACGTAAATAACCTTTTATAAGTTCAGAGATTAATTCAAATTTTACGTCATGCGAAATAATGATTGTTTTAAGAAATATATGGAAAGTGATATATAGATACTAACAAATTTAGAACTTTCACCTTTTTGTTTTCAAAAGTAGAATTGAAAACGAAATGTGTTAACTTAAAATGAACGACTATATTAAAGGAAGTTTAAAACACTATTTTGAAAACTTTGAGCTGATTATGATATCAAGAAAAACTCAAATAATTAGTTATAATTAATTACATTGTTATTATTTTATAAATAATTATAAAAGAATTTATACTAAACAAGCCTTAACACAATATAATCTAATGTAAAAATGTAAAATTGATTTATTAGGAGTGTGACATAAACCAGCATTTAATAGAGTTGTGTGGAGAGATAAAAAGAAGGCACCAGTTGAATGAACATAACAGAACAGAACATCATGACCACATTATCAGTACAAACTACCATGTTTGAGGGCTACCGTAGTTTTGTCTCAGTTGGTTGCCTTCTCTGGAATCAGCA
>Ga0099825_1000904_pt1 | contig 35309 bp, 13 predicted proteins | sample SiratroredBW_FD_76838 | JGI IMG/M metagenome (GOLD analysis project Ga0099825, IMG submission 76838) | Root nodule microbial communities of legume samples collected from California, USA - Siratro red BW | ecosystem: Host-associated > Plants > Roots > Nodule | place: USA: California | collected...
AATATATATTATATATATATATTTTTTATATTTAATATTATATATATATATATATATATATATATATATATATATATATATATATATATATATATATATATATATATATATTATTGAAGTGAGTGGTTTGTTTTTTAAGATTGTCAAAATATCATTTTTTATATTTTGATTATTATTTTTGTTTTACTTTTTTAATGCGATGGTCAAATAACAAACCAATTAATTAAGCAGTGGTGGAAAGGAAAGGACAAGAGTTATGGTCCCCTAAAGTGTCTTAATGGCAAAGTAGTTATTCAATATACAAAAGAAAAACTACAGTCAAACTCTGTGAGAAGAGACAAGACTGTTACTCTCACTCACTCACGGTTTTGTTGGGTATAAATAAGTTGGACGAAGGTAAACTAATAAAAAAAAAGTACCCATAAAATAAAGTAAAAATTAAAAATAATTAATTGAAAAAAAAAAAGATGAAAAAGAAAAAAAATAATTAAATGTGTAAAAAATAAATAATAGATTTTAAAATTTCTTTCTTTCTTTTCTTTTACACCAAATATATTATATTGGGAAGGAAAGAAAGAAACTAAGATGAAAAAAATAAAAATGATTTAGATGAAGAAAAATAATGTAAAGATAAATGACTTTTAAAATTATTTAATTTTAAAAATAGATATAATTTTTATTAAATTTATTATTTGTTATCTTATTACTAATATATATATATATATATATATATATATATATATATATATATATATATATTCGGATTCAGGGGTTGCTGCTACTTGTATGCTCACAGTAACTTAATTATCATCATTAATATCACACTATGTTCCTACTACAGGATATCAAATTAATTACTGAAATACAGTTTGTTAGCCATTAATATACACATAAATTTAGAATAATTTAATAACTAGCCAGGTACTCCATTGTTAAGAAAGTACATGTAACTCAAAAAGTATAAAAGACATTACAGTAAGTATTACAGCAAAACAAGTTATATATCTTTATCAAATTTTATAAGAACGGGATTATTTGTATAAATTTTGATGGAGAGAGTAAATAATCTGCACTGTGAAATTGTTTATTTAACTCACATATTTTAAGGGTATCTGAATTTAAAGAAAACATTAAAATTAAAATTAAAATTAATTCAAACTTATTGATAAAATTTATTAGTTTAGTTAGTTTGTAATTAAAAGATTTTTTAAATTACCCTAAATGTGGGCTTTTAATTTTAAAACTAAAACCCTTTAATTATCTCATCTTCCAATATTTATTATTCATGAGCCAAAAAATTAACGATATTTTTCGGTAAAACGTGTAAGGGAAAAATAGGAATATAGAAAATATGGGTGTTTTTTTTAACCAATTAAAATTTAAAGTTTTTATTTTAGTCATACATATAATAAATTATTCAATTAAATGTTTTTTTTTTGTGTGTGTGGAGAGAATAGAAAGAATCATGGAAAACAAATTATAACATTTATTATTTTCTTAATCGAAAACCCTTTATATTTTTTTGTGAATAAATTATACTTATTTCCCCTAAAGTTACTCTAAATAACACCCATATTTCTTTAATTTTAAAGTAACCATTATTTTTTAATGCTTTCAATAGAATCACACACAAGGATCACTCACTCTCTTTTTATTCACTTGGACAATCGTCTATTTTCCAATTTATAGAAGAAAAAAGATAAATATTTTGGAGTGTTGGTTGACCAACGATTTGGCTATGAGTTGTCAATAGTATTCATGAGTCATGACTCTGAAACTTATTCTAAGATGTTTGGATATCCAATTTGTTATTGTAATTAACACGAGTACGGATATACTGATATCGAGGTACATAACAAGTTCACAACTACTTGTTTATTATAAAAAGTTGTGAAAACACCATTTATTAGTTATGTATATTTTTTAATGTACCTATATTTTTTAGGTGTTATTTTTATAAATGGTACACTTTTAATTTGATATTACGAAAATGGATAAAATTTTTAAAATTTAATTAATTAGGAAAATTGTATCTAGAAACACGATTTTAATATAAAAAATTGTATTCATTTGAAATATGAAAATCACTCATACATTTTTATCCCAAGTGAAACCATATTTAAAAGTATTGTTATAATAAAATATTAAATTGTTTTTTAAATATTAATGTCGAAAAACTGTGATGTGAGTTGGTTTAGTTCACTTTAATATCATGTAACAAATTAATCTTTTTAAATAAAATAAAATTATTTGTAATTTTTATTAAATAAATATTTGTGTAAGTATAAAACCAGCTCCATTTTTCTTTTTATTATTGATCTAGCATATGCTAGTAAAATTCGTTTAAGATTCAACAATAATAGAAGCAGCTTAGTCAATTCTATGACTATCCTAATTATTTTTAGTAGTTTTTATTAAAAAAAATAAATATATATATATATATATATATATATATATATATATATATTAATTAGTATTAAATTAGAGTCGATTAAGCTAAAATAAATATTAAAAATAAATAAAATTAGTATCGATGTGGTTTATACTAATTTTTTTAATTAAAATGTTTATATTTATTTAAATTAGTGTCAATTAAGCTTATGGTAATTAATATGTTATAAATGTGTGCATTTTTGTAATAATGAATAAGAAATGTAGATTATATTTAATTTGAATGTTTAGATTTAAAAATGATAAATATCCAGATTCTCAATTTTCCTCTCTCACTACTTATATAAATTTCTTTACACTTTTTTTTTTCATATTTATAAATCTTTTCACACTCATCTCCTTCGTTCACATTAATAAATCTCCTTACATTTATCTTCTTCATCTACATTCATCTCATTCATTCACACTCATCTCATTCATCAATACTCATTTCTTTCATTTATAGACATCTTCTTCATCCACACGTATCTCCATCCGTATACATCTCCTCATTTCCTTCGTTCCCACTTATTATTTATCTCCTACTCTTTTTCTATTTTTTACTTATATTTTATTTTGTTGAAGATAGAAATCTTTTACAAAAAAAATTTCTGTGAAATTATTGTTATTTGTGTTGATCAGGCCATACAATTTAAATTAATATTAAAAAAAATATTGAGCTTCGGTTAACAAATTTTAAATAACCAAATTTAATTTGCTTTAATTAAAAACTTAATTTAAAAATTAGTATTGAATTAACACCAATTTAATTATTGTTGCGTAATGCTTTCAACGGACGCTAATGAGTCAGCTTTAATAATTTTAAACTCCTTTGGCATATATGTGCTATGCAAATTCAATACTATAAACTAATTTACAATAGTTTTTCCTTGTTAAAGTTGACTTTTGATCGAAGTTGGATAATGATTTTCTTATAATACGTATTTTTAACTTTTTTAAATTGTGCTTAAATTCACTAGTTTAGTTTAAATATAATTTTTATGTAAAATGGTGTTTAGATGTATAATTTTAGTTTGATTATTTTTAATTTTTTTTTAAATCTTGGATGCAAACATAATTTTTAAATTATTTTTATTCTTTTTTAATTGGTTTCTTACTTTTTTTCAAGTTGGAACTCATATCCAACATTTATTACTTTTTTAAAAAAAAAAAAAAAAATCAACCTATCCAGCATATAAAAAAGAAAATTTCACTTTCACTTGCCTAAATCATATGTATTTTCAAAATCTACCAATGTACTTTCCTTTTCCCATTATCTTTTCAACAACTTCGTTTGCTATCATCGCACTATCTAGTATTCTCCTAATCTCGACGAATACAGATATTTCCTGATCAATTACATTGTATAATATGTTTTGTACTTTTTTTTACAATATTTTAGATATAATCTTATACATACTCTATGCTAAAAATATGGATTTATACTCCTCTGGACCTTATGAATTATTTATCTTACGTATTAAACTAATAAAAGAAGCATCGCCTCCTTTAGGCCAAAAGCTAAAAGTTACTGGACGGAACATCAGCTAGTAAAACGAACACAAATAATGTAGGTTAAGTCCACGCTAAATGGACATAAAATAATTTTATTTTTTTAATGTATCGTGGATTAACTTATACTAGAGAAAAAGTAGAAAAACTAGTAACTTAGATGTTGACAACACTTATTTGAAAAAAATATTTTTTCAAATTTATTTATTCGTGAGATAATATTGACAACGCTTTGACGCATATTAAATGTGAGAAAATAAAAAATTTTAGACATTAATATAAAATAGTACATAAAAATGAAAAAAAAATCACATGTTGACAACTATAATAATCATATTACAATATACTTTTAAGAATATTATAAAACTTTATATTTATAAAAAAACAAAAAATATAAAATAAAATAATAGTTGAAAGTGATTATAAAAATTTGTTAAATCTTAAGATATCATTTCATTGTACAATAAAAAAGGGCTTGCATCACAAAAGCAAATGCTATGCCAAAATATATTACAAAATGTAACTACCTGTGAACATGATTTCTTTACATTGTAAAACGTGTAAAAAATTACTCATTATAAAAAAAAAACCGTAGCTTTAACCATGCAAATGCAAGCGGCATAACTAGCGAAGGTAAATAGAACATGCAAAGCAATGGCGAAACAGATGCAGCAGAGTGCCGGTGATGGTTTGATGCGATGTTGGCGGTTGTTGGTGCCAATACGACAAAGATGACTTAATTGACTTGACTGTTGCAAAAAGACCAGTGATTATGGCAACCCACTTGGTACGTGATGGTCCCTGAATGTGGTGGCAGAGGACACATGTGAGCTTGGTGGGGCGGTGGTAGTTGAGTGCCACAGTATTTTGGTTGGAATCTCATTCAGGAATTGAAGGGACTGAGTCATGTGGGTCATTAGGGTTCTTAGCTGAGACCGAGAATGGTTCAGATGACGAGGGAGCTGGCTGAGGGCATGGTTTTGGAGTTTAGGGTGTGTTGATGAGAGCATGGCAATGAAGGTGCAACTTGGGTGGCTCAGTTCCAATTCAACTTGTTTCTCTTTTCCCTATAATGGATGAAATCACCTCACCCTCTGATCCTATTGGAGCAGGTAACGAAAAGTCAAAAACCACTGGAATGGTGTACAATACCTGCTGCAAAATTGCCAAAAACACTTTTTCAGTATACAGAAGAAATTGCAGCAGTATGCACGACTGAACATGTCTTTCTTAGGAACGATATGTATATTTTTTTATTTCATTCACAGCATTTATATATTATGATAGAAGCAGTTTTTCCAATTGTAAGCTTGGGTCATTATTTTCCAATTATCTGTTGATGATGATTAGACATAGGTGCGAAAGAAAAAAGATAATAAAGAAATTACTTTTCTAATCCTATTTAAGAGACAAATAACTTCTTTCAAGATATATAGGTGTGTAAGGAACTTTGTTTTTGCTTATGAATAATCAAATAAATTAAATTAAAGTGTAAGGTAATAACAGTTGTTGAAGCTTTGAAATAATAATTATAAAATAGTTGAAAAAATTAATTGGATATCAAAATATTTAGGAAGAAAATTATAGAAAAAGAAGGTAGAACAGTTAGTATTGTATAATAATTTATACAATGTTACAAAGACATTGCATTCTTTTTTTAATTAAAATACATACATTCTAGTTGTATTTCTTTAAATAAGAAATAAATAATTGTTTCAGACAACTTGAAGCTAATTATATTACCAAATAAATTAATGCTCAAAAGGGACTAAACTGCAATATACATAGGTGCTGTAACTTTTTTTTGTCGTTTATTATTAAATGAGTCACATATCTTTCCTAACTCGGACAAGATATGGAAAAAATAACCATAAGAATTTTTTTTTTTGCTTGTTTTGTACATCTACAGAACATTTTGTTACGGTACAAGCATAAAACCTTTCACCAAAAGAGAAAAATGCAGAAAAACGTAAGGCCTGTCAAATGGCTGTAGAAACCAATGAGATAAGAATGAATAAAAAGGAAGCTGTAAATTCATTTTTTGCAACAGGCAGATACAGAGTTTTTCTAAATAATTTACACAAAAATTGTAAATATTTTATTTTATTTACTTGTTTTTATCACATTATTTATATTTATTTATTTTTATAGAGAGAAAGGAAAATAAACAGAAAAAAGAAACATGAAAAAGAGAAAATAAGAGAGGAGATGAATAAAAAAAAAGTAATCTACTAGTTATTTCTCAGGATTGTTGACGGAAATGAATAATCTGTAAACTTTAATTAATTTAAATTGATTTTTCTGTTGCTATTGTTTAATAACAATTTTAAAATTTCGTGTAAAAATAATTTGCCTCAATTTAGAGATAAATAAACCAATCTATTTACTCTTATGATCTTAGTGTTTAAAAATAATTTGACTTAGTTTATTTAATCTGGTTCATATATGAGTTGTAACAAGTTTTTATTCTGCTAAGTAATGGATATATCTGGTTAATACGACATTCATTGAATTTATTTCATATATATTTTATTTTAAATTTCAAAATAAAGACCAATGATTAGATATGAGTAAATAAGATTCATTTGGTTTAGAAGAAGGATGAGATGGGAACCAGTGAATCAATGTCATGGTATTTCATCCTGGTTTTCTAGTGGCACTATTTTGTTTGGATAAGGAGTAAAATATAAAAGGGAAATACAAAGAATTAAAATAGATGTTATTGGATAAAAATATAAAAATAATTTATCTCCATTTATTTTAATTAGTAAAAAAGAAAATTAGAAAAATATATATATCAAATATTTGTCTCTAATGAAAAAATAATTTTTACCCTAAACAAAGGTAATAACACTCTCCAATGTGTTCTTGTAGTGGTATACCTTCAGTATGACAGCTTCTACTTTTAGGGTTTTTGATCCAGAGAGTATGAGTATGATGTATATAAGGAAGTTTCTTCTAAAAATATATCTAATTTCACCCGACATTCAAGTACCCTTCGGTAGATTTTTCCGCTAAACCTTCTCAGTGAAAAACAAAATTCATTTCCGAGTACGTCGTACAAATCAACACAATTGACGTTTACATCCATAATTGTTAAAAACAGTCAGTTGCATGCGTGTTCCAGGAAAAATAAAGGAAAACTCTAAAGACAAAACATACGGAACAAAAAGGGTCAGAAGTTAGACGACACTCACAGATGAAAATGTCCACAAGGGACATTAGACAAAATTTAGGTGTTTCTCGAAGTGTCCATAAGGTTTTAAACACCCACTCACCCAACTAGAAGTAAACAGAATAGAGTGCAAACCTTGATCAAGAATTTCCTTGTCACGCATGCAGCTGCAAAAACAGTTTCGTTTTGGTCACGGATACCTAGCTCCACTTTCTGTGTGCGTGTTTTAAGGTTTTGTAGATCCTTGGAAAGATTTCTGGCTTTCGGTCCACAGGTTTGCTTCATGGGGGTTGGAGAAGTGATTGTATATTAAATGGCGAAGGTGTCCTTGGCTATATATAATATTATTTTTCTCTAAACACAAGTAATAAAGTCTATAAGAAACTCATTAATTAGGTTAAGATAACTTTATAAATAACGATCATTTTAAGAAAGAAAAGACACATTTTGGGGACCTATTTTCATAAAGCTTAAACAACTCAATACTCAATTAAGCATCAAAGTACATTTTACAAATACCTTTTTTTCATATAAGGATTGGAACATTCTTTAAGCACTCTCAATAATTTTAATTTTTTGTTATTTAAAAAAAAAAATACTCTTTTTTTATCTAATCAAAGACATTTAAATCTCTTTTGAAAAAGGAAAACTGAAGACGAATATAAAAAATAATGATAAATAACAAAATAATATATATGATTGACCATTGACCAAAGTGATAAATATGTATTAACATGGTTAGACGTATTATTATTTAAGTTAAAAAATATAAAAAATAAGTAAAATATTAATATTTTTGAGTTATTAAGTGATTTTTTTTCACTATCAAAATATTAATCAATTTTTATGTTATAGAATTTTTCTCATATATAAAAGCTTAAAACTGTATATAAATAAGAGTAATATTATAATTTCAACTATTTTTATTTGTTCATGTTGTGTGCTATTTTCTTGCAAGAAATTCCTCTTGTTATTTCATTTATTGCATGAAATCTCAAAATTCTTTTTAGACTCATTTACTTCAGATATGAATAGCTAGGTAGTGTATTTGGTAAAAAAATGGCAAGTGGGTTATAGTGCTTCTCATCTTCAACTATAGTAGTGGCATTCATTGCAAATGTGCTTATACTACGTTATTGTATCTATTTATTCAGATATTCACTTAATGTATCACCAAATCATACTAAAATAAGATATCAGATTGAAATTTGAGCCAAAAATTTATCTTCAACAAATTGGCATTGTCCGTAACGTATAGCTCTGACAATGTTTTCTGCAGCTTTTGTATGATTAATTATTTGGCTGGAATTTTGATGTCCACAGTTCCTCATTTCAATTTTGTAAATAAAATAGAGGGCTGATGTTTAAATACCACAAAAAGAAAATACACCTACTTAACAACTCAATTAATTAATATTTTAATATTTTGTATTTAAAATGTTAATATATATTATTATAATGGGTTAACAAATGAATTTTTTACTTTTTCAAGAAGAGTGAAGGAATCTTTTCTAAAAAATATAAACGCATAGCATTTATGTGTATCAATTTTTCTGGGGTCCTTTCTTTTTCTTTCGTATCAGTTGTCCACATTCTATAATGCAAAGATGCAGTTGGGTGTCATTTCGTTTCTGTATTTAATTTATGGAATAAGAGCTTTGTATTTTGGGCACTGTTCCTCTAACAATTCTGCAAGCTTTATAGAAGAAAAATAAATAAAATTGTATATTATTAAGAATTTTTTTTTTATAATTTTCCAAAACTAATTATAAATTCCTTTTAAATAAAGTTTATACTAGACATAGTATTATTATATAATTTTTTTTTTAAAAATAGTCATATATCACTCAATTTTTTCTGTGATATATATGAAGAAGTCGCAATTTTTTACATTAATAGTACTTTCATTGTCGATTCACAATTAATATATAAAATATTGAGTATACTGGTTGGGTTGGGATAATTCCATTACTTTTATTATTTATAAAAAAAAATTATTGCTAATATATATATATATATATATATATATAAAATATTGAATAATAAAGAAAGATATAAAATATTAATATTTTTTAACGTTGGATACTGAACTGATATAGATAACACTTTTTACATATGCTAGTGCTAGTAATATGAATGATGTAATAAATGTCATTTTGTACAAGTTGCCATAGTAATCAGAGTAGCAGTTAATTTGCTTTTGGGTACAGACTCTTTTTGCAGAAAAGAACGTGAATTATGTTGGTTTGGATATGAAATTGGAGTTCATATTCAAATAAAGAAATGTGTGAGTGTATGACTAGTTTCTCCCACCTTCCAAGAGATAAAATGAGAAGAAATCATATGATACTTATAATTTTATTTCGGTGTCTTTACTATTTTTATTAGAGAAATAAACAAATTGAAGGATCAACATCAAATTTTACATAAATAAAGCACGTCAAAATGAAAGCAATTAACTTGCAACTTTTAATAGAACCAATTACATTTACATTGCAATCTTTAAATTAGTATAATGAATAATTTAATTTACAGTTAGAACTTAATGAAATTTGAAGAATTTGATCTAATTGCTGTGAAAATTAATTGTATTACATAATTATGTGCACCTCCTCAATAAACTTTAAATGCATGCAATTATAGAATAAAAAGATGTTCGGATGGAAAATTTTCTACCATATGAAATAAATGAAATATAAGTCAAAACTTATTTAAATTTAAAATACTAAACAATATTTTTTTTATATATTGTTTGTAATTAAATTTTTTAAGAATTGGATTTTAAGTATAACTCAACTTTACAAAATTGTAAAATGAAGATTGTATTCTTTTATAAATTATTGAAAGACTTAATCTTTAGTGGATTTAGGATTTCTAATATATTCCTATCACTTTAAAACTTATATATTAAGGTGATCCGATAGCGACTAACCCGATAGGTTCAACAACCTTGCGAAGATAGACTTTGATATCATCTTAAGGAGTGGACTTTAAGCCTAACTCAACCTTACAAAATGGACTTGCAAGGTGAGATTTGCATTTATTTATAAACTATTGAAAGGTCTCATGTCTAGTTAATATAAAATCTGTAACAAAATTGTTTAACAATTTTTATTATTAATTTAATTTGTTTTAAAACAAATTTACTTTACATTTGCTTTAAATTTTAAAAAAATATCATAAAATTAATACGATAAAAGAATTTGACAAATAATATTTTTTTTTATGTAAACCTATACGATTTTTTAAAGATGATAAACCTCTTTTGTATACAATTATTTTTTTCAATTTTATCCTTTAAAATGTTAAAACATGATAACCCTACAGTTATTTTGTTGACAATAGTCATGTAGTTATTTATTTTGATATGATTTGGTAATAAATTGCTTTCATTTTGAAGAGCCACGAAACAGGGTGAAGAAGATAAGTCACAGATGCAGCGACATAATTTAATGCAGTAGAATTGTTGGTTGAAATCTATTTTTGAAATATTATTCTGTTAATTCGGTATTAATAAAGTTATTTAATCTCTCAACTATGATGTGTTAAGAGTAGGGAGTTATTAATGATCCAATATGTGAAGGGATGCCACTTATGGCAGCCCCATAGGCCGCAATGGTATGTTTTGTATGACGAAAGATGGAGATCAAATGATACAAACAGAAGAGGAAGAATAATAACAGAACAAAGGCAAAAAGAACTATGTACAAGAAGAACTTGTAAAGAAAGGATAATCAATATTATTCAGCTAACAAACATTCCATATTATGTTTATATTTATTCTCTTATTCTACAACATTTTTATTTATAGAAACTGTCACTGTGGAATTGACAAGTAAGAATGGTTAACTTCAAATTTTATTTATTTAATAACAGATATTATAATTTTGGATCGCAAATATTTGAAAGATATAATAAAACTAAAGGAGAGTAAGTAATTCATATGTTAATAATTTGTAATTTAAGTGAAAAAGGTGAAATTTAAGTGAAAAGTTTGTGAAAAATATGATGAGTGGAATTGATAATTTAAATTTTTTTAATTAATAAAATTATAAGATTATAATTTTACTCTTGTATTAAACTTAATTTAAAATAAAATATAATTAATTATTTATAAAAATGAAAAAAAAAAAAAGATAAGAATGGAACCTTGTATCTCTTACAAGTTAAGTATGTACTTTACCATTGAGTTGTTTTTTAATTACATTTTAACAATAAACATTTATAATTATAAAGGGTTAGTCCAACTTTAAAGACTCATTATCAAAATTATCTTACACAAAACACTTGTAATTAATTATATTAATTGATTATCCTACACAAAATATATATAATTGATTATCTTCTTGATTTACAATAGATAAATAAATAAACATAATATGTAACTTGTCTTTCTCATCATTTCTTTACAATTCTCTAAAGATAAATATATAATATACCTTATAATTTTGTGTCAACAAATCGTCTCAAATCAATAAATACAAATACATTTTATTATCGTGAATAGTCAAATCACAGAATATAAAAGATTGAGAAATCTAATGATAATGAAATAGTAACAAATTTTTTTAATCAGTAAAAAAATTATATAAATAGGAAGTAATAAAATTATTCCAACCTATATAAAAAAAACCATAAAATTATTATATCTAAAAGAAAATGGTGGATTGAAACTATTAGAGAAACCATAATAGGAGATTTTGTCCATTCTTAGAAGGCGAAAAAGGCAATAGGAAAAGTGAGAGAAAAAGTAAAAAGCCACTTACCCTTAATGCTCCCTTATTTAATTTTTTTTTTTTTTATCAACTATTAATACTCAATACTTTTTATATATTAGGTAGCTTAGAATAGCTAGATCAACACTTAATAATTATTATTTAATTCTTTTACCATCCCATACACCTAAGGCTTTCAAGTTTTTAGATATTTTGTCTTTTAATTTTTTTTAACATTCATTTAAATATTGGCTTAACTGAGACAAATATTTAACTTTTTAAAAAATCTTATATTAAAATTAGTGTGGGCTTAGGCCACTCTACTAACATTCGTTTTTTTGCCCACATTATAATTTTGAAGCTAATTTCCTAGTGAACGTCCACTTAATCAACACAAATATTTAGTTTTTTAAAAACTTTTTTAAATAAAATTAGAGTGAGTCTAGCTTGAACTTAGCTCACTCTTCTAGTGTCCGCCTTTGGCTCACATTATAATTTGGAAGCTAATTTTCTAGTGAATATCGACTTAATTGACACAAATCTTCAACTTTTTAAAAAACTTTTTTTTATTAAAATTAGTGTGGGTCTAACATGAGTTTAACCCACTCTACTAACATTTACTTTTGACTTTCGGAAGCTAATTCTCACCATTTCTTATACTGATAAATACTTTCTTCCCAAAATGCTTAGAACATGATTTGTAATTAGAAAAAAAAATATTAATTTTCAGCAACACTTAGTGATTGAATTTACCACTAATTTTAATAACTAAATTTAAATCACTAGTTAACAACTCCAAAAATTTTAGTTGTTTTGTTTGTTTAGAAATTTGTGTTTCTAGTTATTATTTTAAATTTAATAACTTAATTAAGTATCAAGTTCAGCATAAATACGATTATTTTCACTCGAATTCCTGTTAAGTTTTGTTGGTGTATTAAGTATCCAAGATTTTTAAATTTTTAATTGAATATTTTTCCTTAAATTTTTTTGTTAGTTGGGTAATATGGGTGTTATTTTAACTAATCATCTTATCTAGTGTCTCTAGGCGTTAATAAATGTAAAGTTTTGTGATCAATATAAAATAATATTGCAATTAATATTAAAAAAGTAACTTTTATTACTTTCTGAACAAGTGATTGTTGTTTTCATCTAGATTAAAGGCGGTGACATACAATTATTTAACAGTTTTAGGTGATGATATAAAAGTCATAAAAGGACGATCTTATTATCTAACACAATTTTAATGAAAATAATAAAATCACTTGTAGTTAATAATATTATTTTATATTAATTACAAAATTTCACATTTCTTAATAAATTGATACAGGTATCAAGATAGTAGATAACGTACTCCTCACATTACTCAATTAAATGGTAGAGACTTAATTAAAAAATATACAAATTTTGAATACTTAATAGAAAAAGAAATTAATAAGAACTAAATTGAAAATATTCAAATTTACAAAAGATTTAAAATTTAATTAAGCTTAATTAAATGTTAAAACGTTAGTTGTTATTAAATGACATGCAATAAGACACTAAAATTGTAGTTACGCGAAAATATTTTTATGGAGAAACTTGTGGTTTTTTTTTTGTCATTAATTGAAATATAATTAGAGGATTAATGAACCTTAAGAATTCAACTTTTTTAACTTTATAAAATGTTTTTTTATCACTACTTTATATGACATTAGAGACGGAAATTCCATTTGTTAATAGTTTTTAAGAAATATAGTTGAATATATAGAGAACACTTACAATAACCAATTGAAATTAAACAGAAATGGCCCTTATTTAGACATCTGTACAAAACTCTGAAACTTATTTATTAGGCTACCCTACAAAGAAAATTATATGCAACCATGTAAATATATATAAAATTATTGAAATCCTAAACATACAAAGCGAATTTTATTTTTACATGAAATGTTTGTCATACATATAATTTTCTTTTATACAACAACAGAAGGCAGAATAAATCTTATATAAAATAAAAGTATTGTGTGTTGTTAACCAACCTAACAATGAGGGTAACTCTGCAACAGTTGCATCCACTAGAACTTGGTGGTTGTTTGGTTGGTGTTTTGCTTGTTATTAAGGAAATCAAGCAAAACAGTACTCTTGCACTTGGGGCATTTGGGGTTAGGATCATCCTTCGAAAACAACACGTACATGTGGCATCGAAGACAACCAACGAGGAGCATGGACCTTATCTCTTCATTGGTCTCAGAAGACACGCATGACTCAGGATCCGATGAATACAAACATAATGATGACGATGGTGGGTTGGCTAATGATGAGTTTGCAGTTGTTGGTGGGGACAAGCTCAGCTCAAATTCCAGCTTAGGACTCCTTCCTCTCTCATTACTCATCTTTGTCTTTTGTTAAGAAAAAAATTTCCTAATGAATCTATAAATACGATGTTAACAACAAAGAAGTGTAAGAGATGAAAATTTTATACTTCTTAACATGAAAGAAGTACTATAGAAGTTCTAAATTCACTTAAATAATGATTGAAAAGAATCACAGGACAAGCCCAGAAGAATCAGGTAGCTAGGTTTATGGGGTTTGATAACATGGCCAAAAGAGCCATGCATAGAGCAACAAAAGGGTTATTTAGTTTGTTTTTGGTAAGTGAAAGTGATCATTATATAGAGGATTTAAAGAGCAAGGAAGCAGCGAGGAAAAGAGATTCCAGATATAGAGAGAGGATGTGTTTGACTTTAAATGTCAATTTTAATTATTGTGGTTAGTGAAGGAGCCAACCATAAGATAGAAAATCATAACAACTAAGCTTGTAGGAACAGGAACAGGATGAGGAACAGCTCTGAAAATACTATTCCATTGATTGCGAAAATCTGCATGTTTATCCAGTTAGACATTACTATTACTTTTCTTTGTTCTAATTAACACACGAGGAAAAAGGATTTCTTACACGCGTGTATGTTTACGTTGTTGAGTATAGATTGAAAAGTCTTCGACCGTATTTATTCATTTCATTGAATAATGATGCAGAATAGTGATCGGCTTGGGAATATTGAACTGTTTGGACCATACAATCCACAGGATATTTTCGTTTGGTGAAACTAATTGGATCCGTAAATTGCCAAATTTGACTATTCCATGCGTATAGTTGAACAGTTGAACAAACTATAAATTTTCGTCAAATCAAATTTTAATACTATAAATATTAATTCAATCACGGTCTCCTCTCTTAATTTGTATTTTTTTTTTTTCTGAAAACATAATGTATTTCATAGGAAGCAATTTTATTGGAGTCTACTGTTATAGGTAGCATAAATATTCAAAACCTAGTTATATTAAAATAACCTTGTATTATCTAATGTATATAATTATGAAAGATATTTTAGATAGTGAATCCTAAACCCTAGACAACATATATAAACACTAAAAGCTTAATTAGCTTATTTTAATTTTACTCCTTTGGTTGGATAGTTACGATAATCATATACAAAACCTTCTGCACTGTGTCTGGTTCGACGATGGGGTATTGGTGAAATAAATGCTGCTGTATTGCCGTGCAGGCTGCATGTGATGCAATGTGTGGGAGCTGTCAGGTTACAAACACTTACTGTAACGTTCAGGTCTGATTTGAAGTTCATATTCCCTTTCGAGGTTTTAGTCCAATACTTAATTATTGGTTGAGAGTGATTTTATACACCTCATTTTTTCTAAATATATCGTCAGTATTTATCATATCTTTCTAACTTTTACGTGTCAAAGAAGTATTTTGTAGTCTATATTTTGATAGGTGGTGGGTGGGAGTTCCATGTGAGTAATCACAATGACCACATATTTTAGCCTTGGAGTTGGAAAACTGTACGTGTGATTAACCAAGCAACAATAGTGATGCTAGAATTGGTATCTTTCTTAATTTAGCAATATATTGTTACCTTTCAAAACCTGTATGATACATAACTTGTCAAAAACCTAAACTTGGTAATAGCAATGATTGAACTTCCTTTTTCCTGTTGTTTCCGTATGAATCTTTTAACGATCAACTACTGCTACGTACCCAACATAAATATTGCTGTCAGTTTTCGACTACTCCATCTGTCCGAATCGTAGACCATTTATAGGTTGGGTTAGTGAGGCACTTGATGCCTCTTATTTTGGTCTTTGTCTTACTATGTTAGGGTTTTCCCTTTGGTTATGCCTCATCTCTTTAATTGTAATAGTACTCTTGGTGCTGGATCTTGGCACCCTTTGTGCTGTGTTTCTCCTTCCTCTCCTCTCTTAATGCATTTTCTTTGTCTATGAAAAACAAAAAGTGAATCCTCAAGGCAGCTTATTCATGCAGGGTTTAGGGTTACCATAACCTACAATTGAATTCACTGTTTATTTGACTAAGTATTGGCAAATTTGATTTAGATGATGTTCATTTCGCAATATTAATTTCCATTAAAACTGAGTTTGAAATGCTGCAGTTTATGTCGGAAGACTTTTTTTTAATATTAAAAGCAAGTTAATTTAAACGTGATTTTGAAGGAAACATTGAGTCTTTGACCAAAAACACAGAATACTTGGATATAAAGTATTCTTGTACGATGTCTTCCTCGCTCTGATCAATTCTGCTAGCCGGATCTCAATTAGAATAGATATGTGAAAAAAGTTTTCCGGTGAGTATTTAATAATTTTGAAAATGCATTTTTCACAAGATGTCATCAATTTATTTATAAAGATGAATGAGAACACTATTCATAATAAGTATAGATTATCATGACTTTTTAAGTTAATATATTTATTTAGTTTAACGTAATATTTAATTAATTTTAATAATTTAATACTTATTTGTCATTTTAGATTTTTAAATACTTATCATCAATATTTTCTTAAGATTCATAAGCTCAATCGATTGCCTCGATCAGGTATACTACATAAAGAAATCAAATCACTGGAGAATTCTTTCTTTTGGCAATGAAACCATTTAGGACTTGTGTTGTTTTTGTGCGAAAAACTTTTACACCGTTAAAAAGTGTTGATAACAAAAATATAAAGAAAGATTAAAAGTCTCAATCAGACCAAATTATAGTTTGAAACTTGAAAGGGTCGTTATAATAGCTGGAGCAAGTAGAATCTTAAGGGAAAAAAAAGCGAAGCGAAGAAAAGTTGAAAGCATAAAGTCTTCAGAAACTATACTCAATTGTTATAAATAATATGTAAGATGCGTGTCTTTGTCAAACTAATGGAAATCGTTGAGTTTTATTTACTTTCTTTGTTCACACTATCATCTCTTTATTTCAACTAGTGATTGTATGATTATAACTTGTCAAAAGGCTTGTTGAATGTTTGACTTTTAGCAATTTTCAAAGTACCAATCTGATTTAAAAAGAAAAAGAAACTGTGTTCTGGTTTTCATGACACTGTTATGCATTGCGATTACTCTCCGTTTCTCTTAAAACTTGCATATATGTTATCTTATTGGGTTTAGTATATAGGTGATATTTGTAGAAAAAGTTATTATATTATATTTTTTATTCTTCTATATTTCCTTTTAATTAATATTTTATTTAATGATTAATCTTTTAAAAATATTTTCTTTTATTTTTATAAGTCACAATCTTTTTAAAACTTAATGTATTAAATTTATGTCATGCCAATATATTTTAATGACAAAATTTTATAAAACCCTACGCTTGAAATTGTAATGAAGATATCTTTTTAAGGTTTAGCTTCCCCAGTAACTTTTTTTTTGGTTAAAAGAAAGAGGACAATGTTCCCAACACTTACCGTTAAAAGCAACTATGGCTTTTCACAAAATTACTCTTGAATATAAAAGCTAAAAAGAGGACACTCCTTTAACAATAAGAAAAAACTAATTTTCCACCTCATTATTGGAGATTGAAGCTTGGAAGAAAATCTCTCACGATTTAATGCAGTCACTGTCATCATTATCATGTTTTCTATTTTCTACTATATTTTGTTAGAACATTTCCCCTTTGAAAGTAACAAACACACTAGACCAAATGGATCTAATTATTTTTTGCCCTATATTTTCTGGAATGAACCTAACCCCTCATGGTAGACTAGTTGACTGATCTTTTTGGTTCAGAGTTCAACCTGGTCTTGGCCATTCCATCCTGCACCCTTATATATTGATACTGCATCCTGATAAAAGTTAAATTTCTAATTTTATCATTTAAAATGTGTTCTAAAATATACAATCTGAAATATATTAATATATTTTATAATATATTTGTTAATTTATAAATATATTACAAAATATTCATTCTATAATATATTTAATATATTCTGAAATATAACTCTTGAATGAATTTCAGAATCTAGAAATAAATTCTAAAAGTATAGTTTAAAATGTATTAATATATTTTAAAATACATACATTTCAAAATACATATTCTATTTTTAGATCTGAAAATATATTATAGATTACAGATTACAAAAATATATTTTCGAATGTACATCATAGTGTATACAAAACTTTAAAGTAAGTTTTAGACGGTGTAATCCGAGACTTTCTTGAATTACCACCCAGTTCAGAATAGCGTTTTATAAATGTGTACTGGTGGTATTTTTGACATTTCATTACCCTTTGGGGGTGCAGATTCAGACCATGGGGTGCAGAATGCAATGGCACCTGGTCTTGTGTATGCATTATTTGAACTGGACCCAATTTATTGCCTCTATGATTTGCTATATTTAATTAGGTTACCGGTAAATGATTTTCAGAAAAATCCTTTATAACTGAACCTTGTTCTATTCAATATAAGTCTTATTTAGGAAATATAGTGATGTTCTCCTTCCTTAATGTTTTCCGAACATTGAATATTAATAAGGTGATTTCAAATTGCGTTTCTAATTACCTAAACCTTATACTAGATGATTGAAAAGTGAGACTTTCATGGCAAAGTGATCCCATTTTAAATTCACAAACATAGAAGTGTATGATTCTCTTATAAAATATTTATGTGGCTTTCTTTGATCAGCAACACCCATTTCTGGAATAAAAGATTGGTGTGCAGCAGTGTTTCCTGTGTTTTTCTTGTATATGCTGTCACCAATGCCACTTCTTCTTCCTTAATTTCATCTCAGTGTTTCTTAGATTGAGTTGTTAATGGTGAGCTTCAAGCAATCCTTGTAAATTAAATATTTTTCTAATAATCATCCTATAAAATAGAAAACTCTGTCAGATATTGAAATTAATTATTTTCATAAATAATAGACCGACGTTACCTTACTTTTCTTTTTAAATGTTCTTTGATTTTTTTCAAGAGAAAAATAAATTATTTCATTGACTTTCTTTCTACCCTCTCTCTCTCTCTTACCCTTTCTCTTCTTTCTTTTATGGGTAAAATTTTAAGAAAATATACTTATGTCAAGAAAGAAACCTTATTTGCAAATATAAAACTCTAAAAATTAATTCGCCCACATGGTTATTTTTATATTTTTTTTTCTACTTTAACCATTTGCAATTTAGTGTTTGTTTATTTATGTATCTAATAAGTTGTTTAACAAATCACATATCTTTTATAAGAGACATCAAAACTTGCATTCCATTTAACTCATGTGATATTTAATAAATGATTAAAATGCACTGATGAGACACCTTAATTTTAGGATTCTATTTAGGTTTTTTATTTTAGTTAGAAAAATCATTTTAATTTACATGTAATATGAGAGTCTCTGAAATTACGTAACTATTCCTGCATGGTATTTTCCACCAATTTTTATGAATTTGATTACCACCTTCAAGGTAAACCTCATATTATAAAATCTTGTTTTACTTTTTATAAGTCATACTAAGATATATTATTTTTAAGATTTTCTTACAAGATTTATATGATTAACACTTTTAATATCTTTTTATTTGAACTTCAAATGTATGTATAACTTCTATAAAATGAAAAATATTTTTTTATTCTTATCATTTGACATCTTAAGTTTCAGACTTCATGAGTATAGTATAAATAAATTTCTGGATCTTAAATTAAATGTCCTTTATTATATGATATTTTTCGTTGAAGATGTTTGACTATGAAATTTAGAGGTTTTATTTTTGCCTGCCATTATTAATGTTTTGGTATTGGGTGTATGGAAAAAAATTTGATTTGGAATTACGAAAGCTATCTTGAAGTAAGCCGCTCACGTTATCGTTCTATTGGACCATCAAAAGTTCTTGTACTTTGCTTAATGAATTGAATTTGCATTACAGAGTTCATGTGCTGAGCCTGAAAGTTTGGTATAATAATGTAATTGGAAAAAGTATGTTATCCAAAGCAAAGGAAAGAATCAGCGTTTTGGATTCCAAATCTCCTTTTTAAACTTACGCCTGAAGTTTTAATTATTCTTAAATATGAACAAGCTAGAAATGGTTTTATGACCAAATAACTCTTATTTTATCACTTAAATGTGATTGAATTCATAAAGTAAATGTGTGAATTACTCATAAAGCAAATATGTATAGTTAATAGCCATAAACATTTATAAGCAGGGATTGAAATAAATGTATCATAAATTTCTAAGTTATCAAACTAGCTTAAGCTTCAGTCTAGATTCTTTATCAAATTCTTGGCATTGTTTCTCTATTATAATTTCAAAATCAGTTCATTTATTAAATTTTTTTAATATATTTTAAAATATCAAAATTAATGTATTTAAAGGTATGATACAACGACAATAAAAAAATCTAACAGAAAATTCAAATTCTTAAATTGTAGGTTTATTTAGTATTAATAATTTATGTATTAATTCTTAATTAACTTATTGAGTTTTTCATGTTTTTACTAATTTTTTAAATGGATTTAAATTTTTGTATGGATTAGTTATTTTGCTACATTTTGCGTTTACATTAATTTTATTCGTTGTCTATCGTGATATACACAATGGTTAATCTGAGAGGTCAGGTAGCCATTGTGCGGTTATAGAGCTAAAGTTTAATTAAGCTTTGTGTGTATGTATATGTGAAGCCACTTTGGGATTATTTGATACTAATATAAATCAAAATTAAATTACTTGGTTATTGGCTGGCATTATGTATCTATCATTTTTTCCCTGCTAACATGAAAATGAATAATGTGACGTATTTTCTTTTTTAATTAAATCATAGACGCAAGATTGAAGAAGTAAATAGGCTACTAGCCTTCACTACATTGCTTTAATTACAAATTTACAGCGACTAAAGTAAAAACTAAACGCCAAGAATAGAGAAGTGGTCTCAAACAAATCAAATCTTGTAGGATGAAGTGAACTATATCGAAACAAGATCTCTTTTGAGTTTAAATATCGTAGATAAAATAAAACCAAACTCAAATTTGTTAAAGAAATATTATGAGCTTAAATCTTATAGATGAAGATATCTCATTAAAAACAGCCATTTATGTTTATCGGTAAGAAGCAGGAAGTAGTCATCAATGGAAAATAATTGAAATCTAAAATATCATAAAAAAATTACAAACCAACAATATTTTTTTTTCATTTTTTGGATGGTTAAACGGATCAAATAAGTCAGTCTGTTTGATATAACCTGTTAATAAGATTTGGATTATTCATGTACTGCTAACCTGATATGTGCGAAAGGGACGGTAGTAGTAGAGATCAAGAGAGAAAATGAAAATGTTAAACTACAGAAACGATCTAACCAGTATAAGATAATATTTCTATACCATTCAACAAGATTTTTAACAAGATTCGAACACTGCACTTTTCATTGATATAGGGTTAAAAATCGTTATTCAAACCAGGAGCAAATCTTCTACAACGTTCCCTCCAAATGAATTAAGGAACAACTTCACAGCTCGAGTATAACGAAGAACATCATTACCGCACTTGCTGCGTTTGCTTAATCCTCTAAAATTTGCTGTCGCTCAAGCTCAAGAATCCGCTCAGCTAGAGGGCTTACAGTGCCATTCATAGTTCCATTGCGTCCTCTACACTGTTGCAGTTGTTCCTGGAGATGCCGCACTAGCTCATTCAATCTTCGAATATTCTTCTCTTGAACTAAAATAATCTGCGGCCAAGAACATCCATTTCAAGAAAAACATCAGTAAATATCCGATTAAAATAGCATAGTATGGACAATTCCGTCGTAATTTTTGGAGCAAGGAATAGGCACATAATTCATGTTATAATAAGTGGAGATGGAAATGGGACCAATGGTAATATATTGGTTCAGAGGTAGATTCGGGGAATGTGGAAGATGAAGAGGATAACAGAAACGAGAAAAATGGAAACGCAATTTGTGGAAACAGGGAGGAATCATAACTGAATGGAACAGGTGCCATTCAGGATACAAGACTGAAATAGGATGGGGAAGTAGAATATTTTAGAGCAAGGGTGAGACGGGTGGAGTGCACCGCTGGGTGACAATAGCTGAAATTTGTTCTTTCCTGGTTTCCAGTTGATTTTCACCGCTGTAAGGAGTTTGGCTCCGTTTATCAAAATAAATAATGCTCATCACTTCTTAATCTCTATTGAGTGTAGTATCAGAGCTCCTAGTCCTAGGAGCTGAATGGTATCTACGAGGATGAAAGGTCAAGTTGAAGCTTTGAAATGAAGGATGACATATGCAGGGTAAGTGGCAGGAAGCTCTTTGAAAGTCAATGGGGGAGATGATGAAAAAGCTGTGTGCGAGTCTGGCTCATTTCAAAAGAGAAAGATCGGTAGGATTGGAGGAAAAGGGCTTGAGGTACCTTATTTCACCCGTGAAGATCCATATGGATATACCAGGCTGGGTGATACAGAGATTAATCAAATTTCAATCGATGAGAAGGTGGTGGCGGGTGCAATTTGTTTGGAGGACATGATGCTAGTCTCAATAGAGGGAGAACTAAGTGCACCTCGTGGCTCACTTTCAAGAGATCACTATTGGGTCAATTACATTAATTATTAATGAGCTTAAAGCAAACAAAATCCATGAAGAGCACAGGAGCAGTTCAAGCTCATGCTCTGCTTCGACAAGCTGACTAAGAGGTGCTTATTAATGTCCAGGCTGTCTAGATAACAAACTATATGAATCCGTACCGTGTTCAGCAGACCTGGGGATATTGATGAAGCTGGCTCCACTGGTGCAAGATTGAAGTTGGGTATTGGGGGAGGTTTTTTCAGTGAGAAGAACAGATTGTTCCAGTCAACTTCGTATAACATTGTTGGAATTTATTCTTTCCTAGTTTCTAGTTTATTTTCTATGCTGTGAGGAGCTTAGCTCCGTTTTTCTCAGTAAATAATACTCATCACTTTTGAATCTGAATTATAGAGAAATTATAACATGATAAATGGCGTAAAAATTGAGGACAGTGTGTGAATATAATACTAGTTATGAACAATGAAGATAAGCCACAATAAAACTATCTCATTTTGTGTCACGTTAAATGTCTTAGTACTTAGTAAGAATTACTTACAGTTCTCAAAATTACTCTATACTAATCTTTTATATAACAATTGATCAACATATCGGAATATTCAATGGATGAGTTGCAACATTCTATGCTCCATTAGCCAATAACCACTAATAAATCTTCTAAATGTGCACAAGTTTCGAAAATGAGATATTCAAAACTATGTCCATATATGTATGGCCGTATCACTGTTTCCTCAGTGAGTTTTAAATTGGCATACTATTCCAGTCATAATTATATAAAGTACAAACATGCAAGTCTTTAAGACAGAATGATAACGTTGGAAGTTGGGAACCTCCCACAAACCACAGAAAGGGCATAAAACTTTCTGTCACACAAAGATGACTTATTTTATTTTGAAAGAATTATATGGAACAGAACCCGACCACTCCAGATGAATCCAACTGGAAGTTACCAAAACTTTCCTTAGCCATATGCACAAGATGACAAAAACCACACCAAAGCACATCAGGAATCAGAGGTGGTTAGCAAGGAAAACAGGTGACTCATGGATGTAGATCCAAGAAATCATGGATTGAAAAGGAGCTAACCAAGGAAAGCAACTAACACCAACTTGAGGGATTTCGATTGAATCAAGAAGGGTTAAAGCACTAAATGAATGGAAGTGGAGACTGCACTTGGAAAGTATTCCACTATCCCTCTCTTCCTTCAAGCCAATACCTTTCTGCATCTTCTTCATACATATAATCTTATTCTTATTAGCTTCCAGATCTCTATAACCGGAAAGCACTTGCTATTATTAATAATAAAAGTGCAGATAAGAATTTTACATATTTGTGTTAGTTTAATTACAGGTTCCTTACATGCTACTAAGCTCAGATTACTCATCTTGATTTCATGAAATTTATAAAATTCTGGATACATATTGTCTCAACTGATTTTGCAGGGTGTTATTCTTCTTTTTAAGGGGAAAGAGAGAGGGGGTGTAAGGCCACAAGACTACATAAAAACGATTCTTGCAAAGTGAACACCAAACTCCCCTTCATCCCTCCAAGAAATCACCAAAATATTTGATAATAAAGAATGAGTGAACAACAAAAGGAATATGGTCGAGGACTTTGAACCTACCGACAATGAAAAATTCATGTACAGCATAATTACATGAATAGATCCAATCCAACCCAACACAACCAAGTACATAAACACTCATCCAAACATATATATTACCGTAGCAACAATAACCATCTGTGCTACAATCTCAACACCTCTCTCAGCGGGAAAATTTTCCTTACTCGATTATTATAATTGAAATGTACCTCATGCAAGGTGCAGGACAAACAGAAGCACAAATCAAAACTGTTACCAAAATAAGAACACCACACGAGACAGATACTAAGTCAAACAACACAAGCTACTGGTATATCAATAGAGAGTTATAATTTAAAGCACAAGACCTTCTCCTTTACGGTTTCTTCAGCCTTAGAAATCTGATGCTGCTTCTGAGATACAGCGGGGTTGGAGTCAACATCGGCCACAAGCTGCTGCTTCCACTCGAACTGCGAGGTGATTATAAGTATAATCAGCAAGAAGACAAGCAACATGGGCCTCGACATGGTTCCTGCTTACAGAGCTAGCACCTGCTCAAAATTCAAAGTCAATTAACCACAAAAAAACACACTCAATCAGTTCAATTCGTGATTCCTAAAATTAGCACTGAAATTAGGGTTACTGAGATCGTGGAATCGCACAGAAATCATGATCAGCATATAAGTGCAATTAACTTAAGGAGAAGAAGAAGAGGAAGACTTACAGATGGATGTGAGTGAGGAAACCCTAAATTCATTATCGGTTGGCAACAGTTGGGAGTGCGAGGTTAGGGGAAATGGAAAAAGGCAATTTGTCGAGTGAATTGGGAACAGAGGAAGCGAAGCACTACGCAAATCAAATTCGGAAGTTAAGAGATTCTACCCAAAAACTGCACCTGCACCTCGATCTTTCTCTCTCTTTCAACTTTCCACTTTTCTTCTCTCTCTCTCAACCATTTACGGAAGTAACTTCCAAGACCAAAGCGCTGATTCGGTGCGCCTCGGAACACCAATGCTACCCTATACCGCACTTCTAACAAATTATTTATTTTTATTATTTCCCGCAACCCCTTACTTTAGGTTAAATTAATATTTATATTTCATGATAGATGCACCGAAAAGTTTATAATTTTACTGTTGTAAAAAACAATTATTTTTTTCAACAAAAAAAAACTCTCAGCTGCACGTGTCTTAATAAAAATGGTTCTTGCCACGTGTGTAATATATTTTTATATATTATTAAAAAAAATCCTTATCCTTCCCAAATTCCGAAACCCCATCCACTACAAACCCCATCATTCATTCGTACACGAAATCTAATGCAACATACTATTAGGAAAGAAGCGATTTACAAATTGGTCATAACTTACACCCCCTTGACACTTCACTTGTTTGACTCCACCCAACAAACACCAAAAATATCAAAGTGAAAACCAAGAAAACAAGTGCCACCAAACTGTTGGTTACTCCGGCGAAGAAGGTGCTCTTTGACGACTGCATTATTGTGCTTGGGAAACCAACCACTGCAGGAGAAGAACGCTTTGACTTCCCAACTCTTAATCTTATCCTCCTTTGTGCTGTGCCTTGTGCATGATGATGCATTTGTGCAGGTTCTTGTCCTCGTGTGTGAGCCTCTGCTGAGATTGATGATTCGTCTAATTTTATGATATCATCCTTTAGTATCTCAGCATAACAATCCTCTTCATACACCTCCTGCAAGGCAAACAAATGGATAAACTTCTCCATCAATCTAAAACCAATTAACTTCTCTACTAATAATATATACCTTTCTTTGATCTGAAGATTCTGTCAATGTGGCTTCATTAACTGGTCGATGATTCGATTCCGAGACAGAATCCATTTGCTCATTGGAAGGAGAACCGTAACTGCTACAGCTCCTCTTGGAGCTGCATCCTACCTCTTTCTCCTGCTCACAACCATCCCTTTGATCTATACCACCACCTTCTGAGATGGCACAACCACTTTCGTGTGAATTCACTTGATGCCTTTGACTTGAAGAAGCTCTATTCGAATGATCGCTCAAACGGAACTCTGTGTTCCTCTTCAGCCGACAAATCACCAAAGAATCCTGCAAATACATAGTAGAACTAAGAATCCATGAATCCGATTCATGTGACTTATGCTGAAATTTACTATCTAGATCACGTAAATTGTGAATGGCATTTCTAGTTTTCAAAAAGTTTCAATCTTTAAAGGAATATGTTAAAGGGTGTGTTAGTAACATTTGTCTTAGAATAATGTAACAAGTATTCACCTGAGACTTGTCATTGATGCAGTACTCGTGCATGATCCATTCAGTCCTCTCCCCTTTAGGGGCACGCCCCAAGTGAAACACCAAAGTCCTCTTTGTTCCTATAACGTTGGAACCTGACTTTACATTACGCTCTTTGCCGGTGGCCTTCCAATACCCACATTCAGTTGCCCTTTTACTTTGTGAACCATTTGGGTACTTTCTTCCACGGGGAGAGAAGAAGAACCATTCATTATCTGATTGAATGAACGATTTGGCTGGTTTCAAACCAGTATTATTAGTAAGTCAAATCATGAGCTAATGTATATAGCTTTTTTTTAATTTATTCATTTTCAGATTTATACTAAAAGAACATTGGCAATTCGAACACTAAGAATTTATGATCAATACTTAAAATTTCAAATTGAATAAAGACGTCAAGTCATCAAACAAAATAATTATTTGAAAACTTTCCGAAATCTTAAAAGGGTTTCTAAGTAAACACTTCTGTCCAATAGTTTTATTGTGTTATTATTTCCATTATATTCAAAAAAACAATTCAAATTACTATAATATAGCCTGAATCATGCAATTTCACGGCACCCTTGAAGTCCTAGACCATATTTTTAGCATTAACTCAATTTTGCTTTTGCCAGACTCAAGGATGCTAATAGAATCAAAATTTTCAAGGGTAAGAATCCTTTTACTTAAATGTGGTCCATGATAACATGTTATGAGATAGGAAGATACAAAACAACCGTAAAAAAAGTTTATAATTATTTGTGAAGATCACGTTTGATTTAATTATGTCTTTCCAACTCATACATGTTCTAGTAACTTGACAAGAAGCAATTGACTTTTAACAATTTTAACACTGCAGGCAAATTGATTCATGTAAAATATGTGTGCGTTTTACATAGGGGTTCAACACAATGATCAGCACTTCAATTCAAATTCACACAATGCACAAATTAGGTGGAATGCCTCTGTTCACCTTGAGCCTTGCATAAGAAAGAAGTTCTCCACAAAATTTTGTATTAGTATATAAAGTTGACAAATTTCGATTTAGTTGCCACTGTCCTACTCACACACAACACAAACTAGAAGTTCCCACCCACCCCACATGGACTATTTTTATTTTCTATTTTTCAGCATCAACTGTGTCTAGTCAACAATTGAAAACCTCTGCTTTCAATTATACCAAAACTAATTTACTTGCCCTGAAATCTCCAACCTTATAACTCAGTTTTTGAAAATGAGATATGTTTCAAAATCTAAAATGGAATCAAAATATCTACCAACTAAACCTAACAGGGTTGTCTTGTCTTGGACCCCATACGACCATAACTATCACCAATACTACGCGTATGACACTATTCAAGTTTTTCAACTTCCGACTTATTACATGTCATATTGATATAGACATAAGTTAAGACTAAAATTATCAAACAATTTCTCTATTATGAGAAAACTAATCAGTGAAGACACGTGAAATCAGACCCAAACAATGAACAAAAAGCTTGGATTCAGAAATGAACAGAGAGAAAAAGAGAGAGAGAGAGTATTGACCTGGTAAATCCCAAGGCTCGTATTTACAGAGCTCAACCTCAGAAATCACTTGAACACTCTCTTCATGGCCGTCCAACTTCTTTCTAAGGTAATAAGAAATCAACTCCTCATCCGTGGGACAGAATCTGAAGCCAGGAAACATGGAAGAAGCTGCGATCGACATCTGGGCTTCCCTGGAAACCCCATCCATGATCCAGTGCTCTGTTTTTGGTAAAGCACTCGGTGGGAGAAGAATAAATAAAAGGTAACTAGGGTTTAGGGTTAAGGTTGCTCATGGTTATAAAGAAAGAGGGTTGGTGGTGGAGGAGTTATTCCTTGGGGGGAGGGGTGGCTCTGTTTGGGAGGTTGAATGCTTTGCTTGGTTGTGTGTGGCACGCAAGCTGCCACGGTGCTGGCGTGGTGGTAGAGCTTTTGAGAGAGTCGGCCAAGAATGTGTCAAGTGGAGAGGTGAGGTAACCAAGGTTCGCTTCCATCTTCTTCTTGTCACGTGGCCTCACATCATCTCCCTCTTTCTCTCTTTCTATCTCCTCTCTTCAAACTCTCCCACCGTTTTATTCAATCACCACACACTCACTTCTTGTTGCTTCTAGCAGTTCCTCATTCTCACTCTTTTCTATATTTTATTCTTTCTTCTGTCAACCCTTTTCGTTACTGTTCATACATCTTCAAACCTTGGCATTCCAAAACTTACTTTTCATGCAAAAAAGTTAACCTTGAACAAAGGTTACTCTTTGCTTGCGTCGTTGGTTTCAAAAGAACAATTTTAACTCGGTAAATATGTCTGTCATCAAAAAAATATTACTGAACACACGTAACCTAGTAACAACGTACCGTAAAGCCAATTAGCAGCAGCTTCTGTAACATCTTGACGACTGTGAGTGACCGTACAATAGATAAATCCTAACGTAAATATGTTTGGTACAGTTTTATGTTTTATGTTGTAGAAAATTAGTTTCGTGATATGGACGGTGGGAACAACAAATTTGGTGTGTGAATAGCAAGCCCAAATCCATAGGATATATGTATACCAAATGCTGAATGGAAAAGAAAGAGAAATAAAAATAAGATAAGAAAATAAGTGTAAAAGGAAAATAAAAAGGGTCAAATCTGATTCAGAAAAAGAGTAATACTTTGCAGAAAAAGGAGACACGCAATGCAAAAAAGAAAAAGAGATACATAATAGGAAAATATAAAAATAAGAGAAAAACGTGATGATTCGTTTGATGCAATAGGTACAGTCCCATGACAGAACTGAGTACGGAGTGTTTTGACCAAGCCAAAGTGTGGGACCACAAGGCATGGATTATAATCTTGAAAAGGTAAAGGTGCACACATAAAGAACAATATATTAAAAATTGAAATTGAATACTTAGGTGCATTCTTGTTACTCTTCAAAATATTTTATCTATAAAACTTTAATACATAGATTCTATGTCAACTAATTTACCATGATGAAATATCTTTATAGAAAATATTTGTCTCTTTTTTCAAGTACATATGAAATTATATTCACTTTTGTTATGAAAATTCATCAAAGACAATTTCATCTAAAAAGAATATTTATTTCTTAAAAAATATATTATTATCAAGTATTTTCATTAAATAAGTAATAAATTGTTTATGGAGAATAACTCAAGATGTGAGATGTGAAAGTTATAGATGATACTTTCATAGATATTATAACATATATGTTATGAGTAAAATAGCATGATGTATGTTGAATTTATAATAACAAAAATGTTAATGTTATTTTATTATAATTATTAATAATTTATTATATTTAATATATAGTTAATTTTTAAATAATATATTTTTTAAAATTAATATTTTGACCTATATAAAGTATTAAGAAATAAAGAAATGAAAGAAAGGTAAAAATAATCAATAAATATTATCATAACTATAATATTAAATGTCAACAAATTAATGATCTATATCTATTAATATGTTATTTACAACGTGAATAAAGTATAGAACAAAGTTATAACATACTAAATACAATATATTTGCAAAATAGAAAAATATATAATTTTATAAAAGTTAAGATTAATAGATTTAGTTAACAAAATAATGTTTACAAAATTGTGTTTGTTATTTAAATAATTAAATATGTATATAACTTTAGAAAATAGTTATGAAAGACTTCCTACATATTTGTTCTAATAAATCTAAATTTTTTAAATATAATTAAGCAACATAACTAATACAACTAGAAAAAAGTTACTAGATAATTTCATAAAATGTAAGAAGTTTTTTCCTATGTGTTTGTTATAATTTTTTAATATTTTTTAGTTTGAAATATCTTGATACATTAAAATTTGTACTTGTTGAATGTAAGAATATTTAAATCTTATAGTATATTAAAGACTTTTTTTTTTTTTTACATTTTGTTCAACAATCTACTAAAATGTGTATATATTAAAGTTGTAACATGTGACCTAGATTTTTATATTCTCACATTAATATGTAGTTTCTTTGACTTTTAATCGTGTATTATCATTTTTATATATTTGTGCAGAGTTAATTTTCTCTAACTCCAATTTTCTTTAATTGATTAAGAGTCTTTTAAAAATTCTCTTTTCTTATGGTGGATTTTAACTTATGGTTATTTGTATGTATAATATTCTTTAAGTTGTTTAGTGTCCTTTTCTCTCACATAAAAATAATAGACAATGGTCAGAAAAATTTCTTTTCCACGCATGTGGTGTCGTATATTTCCTTACCATTATTTCATCTACAATATCAAAGCTTTATTATCATAACTTATGACCTTGTTAGTGAGTGTGAACCATGTGAAATTCTTATTCATAGAAAGAATATCTATCACCTTCGTCTCATCTATGAACTCATTAAATTCTATCATCATCTCATATTATTGATTCCTCTCAATCTTTTTATTCCATCTCACATTTAAAATCATCCATAAGGTACCATATATCTATATTTGATGTATCCTTTATATTCATCTACTTTTATTTTTCTCAATATTAAACGTATACTTTTATGGCTACATGTATCCATGCACCTATTCACTATCTCATAACACATACATATAATAATAACATCTTCTTCTTTTCTTATGTACATATCAATTGGATTTTTTCCATCATACCTTAATTCTTGATACTCTTTCACTTCATCCTTCCTCCTAAAACCTCGATATTACATGTATGCATATTTATTTAAAACCTAACTTATCTTCCTCACAAAACTTTTCTTTTCTTTTCTCATATTATTCCTTATTTTTGCCTTTTTTGTCAATCCTTATTTTTGCCTTTTTTGTCAATAATATTATAAGTAAGATGTGTTAAACATCCATAATTTTGATTGAGTTTAAAAATAATAAAATATAAAATATGGTCATGTTTCGTCTGTAAGACGATAATCTTTATTAAAACAACAGATCATATAAAACGTAAGTACTTTATATGCTAAATGATATAGCGTAGTGTTGTTTTGCTTTATGTCTGATGAGCATTTGTTAAGGCTCAGACAATATGCACATAGTCTTAAGTTCACATCGTACTTCACAAATATTTATATGTTTATTATATGTTGCAGGAAATGTTCATGTTTTCCGTCTGACCTATAAGATGTACTCAAGCTTATATCATATCAAAGGTCTCTTAAGAAATGAGCTAAATTTGTTTTTCTTAAACAACTCCCTGGTGCTATCTTTGTCAAACTTGGAAAAACCTATATACTTCGTACAACTATGTGTTTTACACAAGTTCAAGTAAAAATATTATGTTCAAGGAGGGATGAGTACATCCAACTATCAGGATATTGATTAAGAAGATAAGAACTTTTAATGCATTATGTCCAAGCTCATCAAAATCAAGGAAGACAATCATATGAGTTTGAAAAGAATTTGCAACGGTTCTTTTCTTCCATGCTTATATAAAGTCATCCATCAAGAAGAAAATGAGAAAACTTTTATTTGCAAAAGAGTTAAAACGCTGCCAACATCTTTTTGTGTCCTAAATAGCTTTGTAAGAACACTATTGTGTTCATTTAGCGAATTAGTATAAAGTGTTTAACCTTGTAAACGTCGAAAGACGTAATTCCTCTTTAGTAAGAAACCCTTGTGATCTTTGCGATCACACCTTAGACAATCTCTTTGTCTTAAGTTAGGAATGACTTACTCTTTAAAGGATACTCATGTTAAACTAGAAGTGACTTTTTGTTGAACGAATACTCATGCTAGCTAAGATAGCTAAGAGTAGCTTGTTGTCAAACAATACTCGTATGTGTTAGCTAATAGTGGTTATGAACTGAAATAATACTCTTGTATCATGCAATGTTAGTCTGCTAGTGGAACTCAAACAATTTTTTAAGAAATGGACATAGTCTGCACTAATAGAGGGTCCACTATAAAAAAAATATAAAAAATCTTCACTTTCCTATGATGTTATATTGCATGTTATAACTATTGCACTAACTTAAAGAATGAAAAGCTTTTCAAACTCGTTTATGAAAATCTTTGTTATTAAACTAACCAACAAGCATACCATCTATTTACACTACTCAGATGATACTTGCTAAAAACTACCAAAAATTCTTTAAAATACAATTCAATGTTCCCTTATTGTGTTTTTATTTCTGTTTTTTTTTTTTTCATAAGATGTTTTAAATCACTCTAAAAGGAAACTCAAACATCTTACCTGTCTGACATAGTTATTTTTCCATTAAGAGCTCCTCTCCTCTTTCTCTTGGAAAAATATTATTTTAAATCATAATACACTAATTTCATAAAGTCAAGTCGCACAGATACTTCGGGCTTCTAACCTTTAGTCTTTCTTCCTATTTCTCTTATTACTAATACTTGAGTTAATAAGATCATATGATTCAAAGCTCAATTGAGATTGTGATAATTTACTAGACCTTTCCTATAGAGATTTTTTCGTAGCCCAATATATATTATTCCTTTTTCACATTTCAATATTTGATTCTGTGTTTCTCCTATTGTCCTCAACCTTGTCATCTTCTTTGGCATCTAGCTTATCATCATCTTCACTTTCCATCTCTCTTTTTTTGTCCTCTTGTAGACTTTGTAACTTCTTGTTAAGTGACATCATATTATTTTCTTCCACACTCTCATCCATCCCTTTGATGTTTTGGGTTTCACCAATCAACAATCGTTGATGGTTGACATACATTCCACAATAATTGTTCATGGGTCTAGCACTAGATAAAAAAAAAATGGATGGCTCCATTGGATTATTTTTGTTGATATATTAATCTCACTACACCCTTTTGAGTTAACTCCTTGTGATTGTTTTTCATTTATGCAAGTTTCCTCTTGTGCATGAGCAACTTTATCTTTTCATTTTTCTCTTTCTTTTGTTACATGTACATTCTCGTTTATTTTATATCTCCTTACAATTTTCTTATTCATTGTACAATAGAAGTCTCACACCCTATTATGCTTTCTTGTATTATTTTTTATATCGTTCTCTCTTTTTTTACAATTTTTTCTTAAGTAAGTGCTTTGTTAGAATTGTGAAACTCTTTTCTCCTTGTTGAAGTCACCTATACTGACTATGTTGACCATTTTGTATTTTTATTTTATATCCATTTTTAACAATTGATGATAACTACCATAACCTTTTTGAGATGTATCCACAAAATTTGTCTTTGAACATTGTATGGTTTCATTCTATTCATACAAATTTCAATCATTGTTGAGTTTTCCTTCTTTGTCATTGACCCACTTTACTTTATCATCAAAATTTAAGACTAACTCCTCATTATCTTCTCATCCGATATGTTTTCTTTCCCACCATCTCTCACCGAGGACATCGTATATCTCCATCCATTACTTGCTTCCTCCACCATTCTAACCCTATATAATTTCCCATTTAATTTTAACTTATGTTACAATGAAAATTTTTCTTAGGATAATTCATTTTATAAAGAATTTAAATTTTTTTATGACGATATATATTATTTAGACAGATAATTTTTAAAGAAGATAAAATTCTAAAAATTTATAAGAGTAATTTAGAAATTCTTCACACACTACTCTTTCAAATTTATATTTTTTTTTCATTCTCTCTTTAGATTGATTTCAGTTGAGATATCAACGGCTTGACTTTGGTCAGGACATTGTCAACTTGAATGAAATTGATATATCATTAACTCACATTGTTTTTTAAATTAATGTCAACAAATGTTTCTTTTTTAGTTTAAAATTGATTGTTATTATTTTTCTATCTTCATTACTAATGTATATTTTTGTTGATATATGTTATTGTTATTTCTAGCTTGTGTTAGTTAAAATTCTTTTTAATATCATTGATTTTGGTTTAGTTGATATCAAATATTACAATTAAAAACAACATGTACTATTCTCAATTAATGTCATTGAGATCAACATATATCATTTGATTGATATCATTTGGAATTGTTTTTTATCAATATCAATTAGAACATAACTCAAAGTTAAATTTCAATTAATGTTAAAAGACCTATTCTTCAATGAGATTATTAATGTAAGTAAAAGATTATTGATATAAGTAAAAGAAATTTAGTTGAAGTTGATATCAATAAATTTCTAATTAATATTTTCTATATTATTTATTGATGTTTGTTAAAGTTTTATTAATCAATATTAGTGAGAAATTGTTTTAATAAATGTTAACCAAGTTTTTTTCTTTAAACTTGTTATAGTCATTATTGATTGATGTTTGCAAGATTAAAATAATAACTTTTGTATTTTGTTATAACTGAAGTATTTTATAAAAAATAATAGATTTTAAAAAGTATTTTAAAATTAAATCATTGAAATAAAAAACTTAAATTCATGTATATAAATTTTAAAATTCTTTTTACTCAAATACAAAATCATTATTAAATAATACATAATCACTTTTGTACTGCTGTCCTAATTAGTATCTGCACTAAGCCCTATTTACATATGACTTGTCAATACATGAAAGGTCAAACATAAAGTATGAGACATATAAAAGTGTGACATCAATTCTTTTTATTTATCAAATTTATATAATATTACTTAACTTTTAGTAAATAAGTAAATTTTTAAAAATTACATATTGAAATAAATTTTAAAAATTACTTAACTTTTACGTAGTATGGTAACACGATTTCATTATAACGAAATAATACTTCCAAAAACGATTTTTTTATCAACCACATTTTTATAATTTTTTTTATTTTTAAATAGAAAACATGTTTAAAAACACGATTTCTAATATATATATATATATATATATA
>Ga0099825_1000905_pt1 | contig 35307 bp, 14 predicted proteins | sample SiratroredBW_FD_76838 | JGI IMG/M metagenome (GOLD analysis project Ga0099825, IMG submission 76838) | Root nodule microbial communities of legume samples collected from California, USA - Siratro red BW | ecosystem: Host-associated > Plants > Roots > Nodule | place: USA: California | collected...
GATAACATCGTATTATTATTATTATTATTATTATTATTATTATTATTATTATTATTATTATTATTATTATTATTATTATTATTATTATTATTATTATTATTATTATTATTATTATTATTATTAGCGTTATATATATATTAACTTAAATCCTTTATAATGTATTAAACTATATTTATTTATTTTTCTTTATTATTATACATGTTTATCTACATATTATAATACTATTGGAAGATAAATATATGCTTGTTTAACGACATTATTTTAAAAAAAGTAATTTATTATTTTATATTGTATATACATAATTATATAAACGCCATACTTATATTATATAATAATATAAAAAAATATAATTATTAACAAGTTTGTTTAGAAAAATAATAAAATAAATTTGTTAGTCTTTTAAAAGTTTGATAACAAATATGTGACTAAGCATACTTGTAGACAAGTCAGACCAATAAATAAAATCTATTACAAGAAAATAGGTAAAACTCAAGCTGAATTTTTTTCTAAAGAAATATTAGACTCAATTCTATAAAAGTATAATCAATTTTAACTATATTCACTCGTTAATAGAATAATTTTTCCAAAAAACATATTTGTCCTTCACAAAAGTTTAATACTGTTTCAGTAAAAAAATATTATAAACACAGAACTTTTAATCTAATTGTATTTTAAATCGTTATGTATGGAAAATATCTGAGATTAAATTGGTTACCTACACGTAGCAATATATTATTTCTCGACGAGCACACTTTTGTGAAGATTTAAGGTCGTCTTAAAAAGTGAAGGTCCATACAGCTAAAAATCAATCAGAATTATAAATAGGTGAAGATAATTATGTATTAATATTCATTAATAACCTATTTATTATATCATTATATCTAAAAGTTTTTTTTTAGTTCTACCGTCAGTTAAGTTAATAAAATTATGTACACAACATAGAAAGACATACCAATATACTAAAAAAAGGTATATTTCAATTTTGTGAAAATAGAGTATTGAGCATTTGGCACTAGTGATAAAAACAAGATAGATACTACGGGTTTGGTTTATTTTATTTTTTAAGTAAAAATTTATTTTTATTTTATTGTTGTTGGGAATAAAATTTGTGTTTCTTTTATGTTGTAGTTAAATAGACATACTTATATTTATATTCCGGTCTTAAATGTTTTTTCTAAAATAATAAAAATTATATTTTCTTCATTAACTCTGTAGACGCTTCAATAGGAATTTCTTTCTATGGTGTATCTTGTGTGTCTTTTAATGTTTTAATACATACTGGAAATAATTTGATTAACAAATTGTAATTTTCATTTGAGTACCTAAGTTAATCATGCAACTACTTAAATAATTCTGAAATATAATTTGTTGAATTGTAAAAACTTTCTATTTTAGAGATTAATGTTATTTCCAAATTTTCTAAGTAAATAAAACTTAAATGAAATCTAGTATATTAAAATATATTTTTGAATTTTATTCAATATATTAATATATGTGAGATCTTAGAAAATATATTTAATACTTTCAAAACAAGTTTAGAAATCACTCAACAAATATAAGAGTAAATATAAATATTAAATTTAAAAACTCCCTTATGTAAATATGAAGATGTTGATCCATTCATCTGATATGTTTAAAGATTGATTTTGTCTGTCTCAAATATTGACTAGATCATCCGATGATGTTCTTTGGTCTGCATATAATATGTGATGTATTCTTCTAATATGACCACATGTTATAGATTTGTTTATTATGACCTTGCCCTCTTGAATTGTCTATCCAGTGTGTCATGAAGATATCGTTCATTTCATTATTCATTAAGGATATCATCCAATATCAATAGATCTTAATTGTTCGTCTAACACATTACATCTAGTGTGCATTTAGCTTAATCAGTGAAACCATCTTGGAACATTATTTAGTACATGTATGTTGACGTAATGAGTTAGTCTAGTAGTCTTAATTCTTCATCTAATGATTTGTCTGCATACTTATCAATTTGTTGGATCCTTTTGTATATTTTATAGTATTTGTTATCATCAAAACCTTCATCTAACGAATTATATCATATTGTCCAATGACTCAATAATTACGAGTACGAGGATTAGGTAGGAACCTAGAAAAACTATAACAAGGTTTCAAAGCGGGATTAATTATGAAATTACGGATAGGGTTTGATAGAAGCATCCTAGGGAGTAGTGGTTAGTAAAAACTTAGAATTATTCCCAAGTTTCTCAAAGGAAACTCAAAACTAGAGTTCCTCTTCCAAGAAAGGTTCCTTTGAGAATACCCCTTAGGAGAATACTTCCATTTTAGAGACTTAAAAAGAACTAGAACAATCCATAATAGTAACTCAAATTTAATTCAATTTCAAAGTGAGCTACAAGGGAGGTACGAGTTTTTCTATACCTAGAGGAGCTCTGAATACTCATTATCCTATAAGATGTGCGGCTAAAAAGTGCAAAGTGCAGTTACACTTGTAATTGATGCATACACTCATGTGCCAAGTCTCACATTGCTCACTTTTTTTTCAAGTGTTTATAAGCTTTAATGCTCCCTCGATGTATGTAAAGCAATGTAGACTTTTGATAACAATTATTTTTATGACACTTTTTGGGCTTATTTTCATAATGAAATCAATTCTTTATAAGATTATAACCTTTGAAATCCTATGGTTTTATCTCTTTTTTTATAAATAAATTATTTCTTGTTATAAATAATTGGTTAGTTGAGTTTTTAATCAAATTTTACTCTAAATCCTACTAATCTTATCAAATAAATGAACAAGAGACAACTGGGTCAAGAAGAGCAGGATTGAAGCCCATAAAGAGGGAGACAAAAGATAAAAATTGACATAGATCAACTATGTCTGGTGCCACTAGAGTTGGGTCGGGCGCCAATCAAACCCAAAAGCAAAAATCTAGTAATGTGTTAGGCGCCACACATACTGTGCCCGACACAGTTGGGCCAAGAATTGTAATAAAATCAAGTTGCACCCAACGCCACTCAAGTTGGGTCGGGCATGAAGATTGCAAGTCAAAATTTATTTAAAGGACTCTTTGCATTAGAGTCACGCACTCTAGATTCTACACTCCATCTGGGAGTTAGGCGCGCCGCCTGGGAGTCTTAAAAATGTAACTTTGGGATGATGACTAGGGTTTGGAGGGTTCCTTTTTCTCTTCTTTGTATATCCATCTTCATCTATTATTCATCTTTCTATCTTATTGGGATTAGATGTAACCGTTTGAGTTCTCATGTGATCAATATTAGTTTTCATACATATGTCTTTACATAGATGTTTTTCTTTCAATATTCAGTATTTCAGTTATACGATTATTGCCTGTAGTGTTGATTCATGACTTGATCATTGATTTTTAGGGTATTGGGTAATATGTTCTATAAATTAAAATATGATATGAAAACATGTGTCTATGAATAAAGCAAGATTTGTTTGTTGTTTTAAGACCCTTGTGGATATTGCAAGATTCATTTATATAAGTGATAAAGGATTTGACAATTAATAGATAATTTTACGCTCATTCTGCTGAGGAATTTGGGTTTGAGTAATATTATATGTTGACATTGATATTTGTTTGAAAAAGAAGATAATTGATTTTATGCATGAGAATGAGGTTTGATTAAGTTTAATCATACTAATTGCATTCTATATCCTCTTCATTATTTTTCCACATTCCAAGTGCTCATTAAAAACACAAAAATATATTTTAATTGTTTATATTTTATACACATAAAAATCCAAACTTTGGAATTACATGTAGTCTAATTTTTTTATAATTCTTTTTATTGTCGCATAATGCACAGGGAGAGAACGATATTATTTGCTACATTTGTGATTTGTGCACTTTTCATTATAGCAAAAATATGTTAAGAAGTTTTTGGCACCATTACCAAGGACTTGTGTTCTAATACGTGGTGATTTTGCGGTGATTTTGCATTTATAACTCATTTAGATTTCAAACTTTTTATTTTTATTTTTTTAACTCTTCTGTAATTTCTTCTTTATATACGCAATTATTGAGTTTTATGCTATAATGTTTTACAATAGAGAAATCTCTGTAATGATCCTAACCCTGTTCTTATTTAGTTGAGTTCTAATATTTGTATTGTAAACCTTTGTTACTAATACATGATTTTAGGGTTTGAATGTTAGTCAAAGATACATTCATCTCTCGTAACTAAGCTTAATTAACTAGATATTTACAACTACTAGGAATGAAATGCAATGTTAGTACAAAAGAATAGATTGCCTATGAAACTATGAGGTGTAGATTTGTTATAGTTTTGATTTTTTTAGATTTTATTTTTTTATTCTTATTTTTCAATTTTTGACTAGAGCCGTAATTCAATGTCAGAAACTTACATTTAATGTCCTCCATGTAATCTCATTGTTGGTCTGAATTCTACTATCATATAAAACATAAGCATTGATCTAAATTCTGCTATCATATAAAACATAGGCATTGGTATAAGTTATGTTATCATATAAAACATAAACCTATAAAAATATAATATTATTTTAATCATTATAAGACTTTCCTCGCAAATCTTCTTACATTTGCGGAGAATTGCAAGATGCCAAATTTATCTCAATTCTCATATTTAATTATTTTTTTATTTATCAATCAAATGAGGTTTCTTGTCATTCTTTCAGTAGTTGCAAATCCACGCTTTGAAACAATACAGTTCTGAAGACAAATTCTTACGGATATACTATTTGTGTGCTGAAAATTAACTTTTAAGTAATAAAATATTATTTAAAAGTTGAATGGAAGAATTCGTTTTCGTAAACAGTATTTCATCTCGTAAACTTGTGAAGATTTACAGATAACGAATTATGAATACATTCTTTATATATTTAATTTATCAATATTTATATTTATACATAATAAAATAAATATAATTAGTTATATAATATATTATAATTATAAATTTATGAAATATTAATAAAAATAAAATATCAATAATATTAATATTAAAAAATAAAAATAATAATTATAATAATAAAAATAAATTTATAAAATAATAATATTATTAATAATAATAATTTAATTTTTATTTTAAATAATTAATAATCTTATAATTTCAAAAATTAAAATAATAATAATTTATTAATCCTATTTAATAAATTAATTATATTTAATTTTAAATTAATTTTAATTATAATTTTATCTACTAAAAAATATTTTATTAATTATACACATTACATCATTCACAAACTTTTATAAACTTTTCATTCAAATCTCATTATCTTTTCCTTAATCTATATAATTTAATTCTTTTTACACTTTCATCTCAAATCAATTCAAATTCACTCCCTCAAATCTATCATCCAATCTAAACATATCCTTAGAGTTTACATAAAGAAACAATATAAAAAGATATTTTAAAAATTGAAAAAAAAATTGAATACTGTGATTAAGAGGAATAAACAAGTAACGAATTAATGAAAATTAAAAAAGTAAAAATAATGATAAATATGATGCAAAAATTAAAAATTGGAAAAGCAAATAAAGAAAAAAAAATAAAAGTATAAGCAAATAATAAATGACATATTTTAGTGGTAATGGCTTATTTATTTTTTTACGTGGAGTACGATGTTTTAATAATTTCACTAGTGGTAATAGCTCTTTTTTTTCTACCAAGTGGAGTACGACGTTTTAATATTTCACTTTGGGCATAACACAAACTATTCTGTAGATGAGTATCACATTGTGTCCATGGTCTCAATGGTACTAATCATTACATTCGATGATATATAATTCGTTTCCATATAGAAAGATAATAAAAAAGTTACAACTTCTTTCTTATTTTTTTTAGTCAAACACGTCTACTTTCTTCATTTTCAACCATATTTATTATATACTTTTCCTAAACATAGAATGTCATAATTTGATTTCGGTGTAATTCAATTCAATTTAACAAATTGTTATTACTTTCCAAACTTGATGTTCTTAAACAAAATCTCATATTTAAATCTTTTTAGGTGAAGAATAGTACCTAAAAAAAAAATACCTCTCATTATGAAATTTCTAACACACTTTGATTATCATAAACATATTTATGGAATAATTTGCATGATTTACATAGTCTATTAAGTTTTTAGATGGTTTGATGAGACACTAAATAATTTATGATTTACTAATAATTTATAATTTATTATATGATCTAATTTATGATTTACTAATAATTTATAATTTATTATATGAATTGATGACTAGAAAATTATATATGGACTTTATACTTTTATTTTTTTTACAATTAAAGGATGTAGTAGATCTTTCGAGTACTTATAACTATTGTTCATTACAAATAGTCTGATAAATTATTTATGATAGACGGTCTAATAAACAAATTAAACATGTAACAAGTTTGTTTAATAACAGTTAATTCTGAAAAACAAAAACAAAATATTCTAATAGTGTGTGTTAGGAACAAAAACATCAATATTATCTCTGATACATAATATCGAACGCATCTCAACTTAAACTAGAAAACTAATTTATAATATAACTAACCTAGGTCATTTTTTTTCAAAGACTACTCAGTCGTTCTTTTGAAAAATTCAGGGGTTTTAATTAAATAATTAAATTTAATAAAATAAAAACAGAATTTTAAATAGACTATATATAATAAAATAAAAAATATAACTTTAAATAGATTAAATTTAATAAAATAAAAATATAATTTTGAATAGATTAGATATAATAAAATAAAAGTACAGTTTTAAACAGATTATATATAATAAAATAAAAATAGAATTTTAAACAAATTAGATAAATGCAAGTAATAAAAATCAACCCAACCTCTCTTCGGCTCTCCCAAATCCTTCACTGGCTCCTAAAGAAAATCCAAATTACATGTGTGGGTTTAATAGACTGAGATCTCTACATCTATTTAACATTCCGAACACCCCACAATCATGGAGCATCTCGTCAAATACACAATATGTTGAACAACTGCAATCCCCCACTGTGAACAATATTATTCCGACCTGAATATCGGTTCAAAAATAACACAACACAATCCAATAGGTATTGATTCAATTACTAAATTAATCCAATTATTAAATCTAATAATCAAATTAAAATAGCAATTAAGCATATAATTATGGAAAGAATTAAACGAACAAAAGAGAAAGAAATGAAGAAGAAAAAGAAATTGTATTTAATTGTCTACTATTTACTGTTATTTCTCTCGACTCTACCAAGAGAGCTTTATTTATAAAAAATTTAACCTAAAACATGAAATGACTAAATAGTCTTCCATAACAAAAAAAAGTCCTCTCAAAATATTTAGGTGTCGCCTTGTAGCCTTTGTGTTTCGACTTCAAGTCCAATTTTAACCACTTTCTAGTTCGAATTTGATCTCGGCCCTTGAATAACATTTGTAGATATTTAAATTATCTTCAAAACAAAACAAGAATCAAATAAATCCGATTTATATGACAAAAGTTATGGACAAAATATAAAATATACTTAAATCTGTTAAAATTCCAAAAATAGTGTCAAAATAATAACAAACCTTTAACTAAAACCTAATTGGCCCAATTATAGCAAAATCGTGTAAAACCTTAATAATGACCAACTGATTTATCTTTATTGTTATCATTATGCAATCTAAAAGTGGTAAAAATAAATAATTATCACTCTTTCAAAAGTATCTTACTTAAATGTATTTTTATCAGCAATGATATATTGCAAATATCTTTAATTTTTTTAAAAATATAAACTAATTGAAAAAATTAAAAATCTCAAGTATTTCATTTTTAGCATCACGTATTACTTAGAACAAAAATATTTTTTGATTATGTTCTGGTTTGTTTTTACTAGTCCCTATTACTAATACTTTCGAATTAGTTTCTTAAATAGATTAGAAGAAAAAACAAATTGAAAGATTGTAAATCCCAGCTTTCCATTTTGAGCATCTACGGTTTAGGGCATAAAAGATGAAGATATAAAGATATTGCAAAATCTAAAATTAACCAATTCAAGTATTAAAGAACGTATACAAAAAAGTTATATAGAGGAATTGAAGATGAAAAGCGAAAGTAGAGCTAGCCAAGCCATTCAAGCTTCAAGTGACCTTGTTGAAAATACAAAAATTATAATGAGCATCGAATCAAGCTAGTAAAATTTCTAACATTTTGGGTCGTGTGCTAAACCATTTTCACATTGTGAAGTTATATTCTTGTAAGCTTTCTTTGTACTTTTTTGAAAAGTATTTTTTGTTTTATTGAGAGTTCTTAGTCTCGGAAAGAGGTTGAGAAAGTTTAACTTAAAAAAATAAAAATACTTATTGTAACCAAATATATTAGTTAATAAAAATCCTTTAAAGAAACTGGATATAGCTCAAGTTTGGATAAACAAAATAAATTTTTGAATATAGCTCAAATTTAGATAAATCAAAATAAATTCTTATATATTAATGTTATTCTTATATATTAATGTTTCGTTACTCTTATTATTATTTATATTTTATTATTTACTCTAATCTTCTTATCGGACAATTCAATAAAAACATTATTGCAACACCAACAAATTACTAGATAATTTCTTTTATTTATTAAAAAAAGAGTGTAAGGTTTCGTTGACTCCTCTTATTAACCTAAATATACTTGCAATATTATCCAACTTGATAACAATTGCAATATTTCTAAAATACCTCTTATATAATCTCATAATCGAGATTTTGATTTATTTATCAATTTTAAAAAATAAATTTGTAAGATGAAAAATACTTTTCACTTATATATATTTTAGGAATCGTGATGTTTTGACATCTCACAAATTTTTGACTCCACCCTACAACTTATTTGATTACTTTTATATTCAATAATTTATTTTATATTTTAATTAAATAATTTTTTTTCCATATATCTACTTGTTAGGGCGTAGAAGCAAAGTAGTGATGTCAAACAATCTTTTCCATATATTTTATTTATATTATTGGTCTGCTTTGGACACATGGAAAGAAATGGAAAATCCAGAGACGTGTGTGTGTCACGTGAGGTGGAATCTTTATCTGTCCCATCTTGTCAGCCTAATCTTACCAACCAATCCCTATCTTTCCTACTAGGATCCGATTCCTCTCTCTCTTTTTCTTATGCCTAGAATCCCACAACACTGTCTTGACCATATAAAAGTGCCTCATCCTAATAATCTAAACCTTGAAAGTTACTCCATCATATTAAATCATACACCTTTTATGTCCAATCTATAATATTTCAGTTTTGAACAATAATTCATGGTCATTTGACTGTTGTTTAATACTTGAGAATGAACAAGAGAACAAAAATGCAAATATAGTGATATATAGATTATATAAGGTAGGATTAATTTGTCTAAGATTAAAACAAAAAGATTTTAGTAATTATTTTTTAGGACTTATATAAAAGGACATTAGGTTTGTTTGTAATTATCAAATTTATTTTTTAAAGAACAATTTGGTTTTATAAGAAATTAGTAAAAACATGTTTATATTAATTGGGTTTTATATTTTCTTAGTTTCTGGTTAATTTGAAAAACTGAAACAAACAGTTGAAAAACTGAAATAAGTTATTGTTTAAAAAAAGGTGATTCTTTTGAAAGAAAAAAAGAAAGGAAATTAGAGATAAAGAATACTAACATGTTAATTGGATATTTCATAAAAGTACTAGTTAGGGTTAACGTTAGTCTTGAATCCATGATTTGGATGAGAAAAATTTGTTCATTCAGCCTTTTTAAGTAGATTATGAATCTGCTTTTGATCTAAAGTTGACCCTAAATCAAACCCACAAAGGTAGAATTTTCTAAATTTATTGATTGATCTAATAGATCAACAAACTTCATGCTATTGATTTAATATTATATAAAAAATAGTCCATTTTTAAATTGTTTTATTAAATACCATAATACATTTTTAAAAATATTTTAAAACCAAATTAAATACACTTTAATTATTAAAAAAAAAAAATCGTCATCTATTCTTCGATTCGAATTTGGAGAAATCGTACACTGAAACACGAGAGATCTTTTTTCTTTTCTTTCTTTCCTTTGTCGGAAGGTGCCAAGTGACGGAAAAACTATATCTGCTGTTGTTTCTGGTCTACCTTTACTCTTTCAATCGTTAATCCACTCGATCACACCAAGCTATAAGTTTACAATGCTTTTTTGAATCTAAAAATATGGTTAAGAATCTGGTCTACAAATATATAATAATAATAATAATAATAATAATAACATCAACTTTTTTAAACATTAATTTCTTAAATGAGTGCCTAATTTCTTAAAAAGATTAGTTTTCAATTTAAAATCTTAGTTGTTAAAAGAAAATCATGCTTTGTTTCTAGTGGGTTACTATGCTTTTATTTTAAATTTAAATAAGTTTTGGATATCTCTAAAATTGATCTGGTTTCCCAAAATTTATTCACTATTTTATTTTTAACTTTGAAAAAATGTATTAATTTGTTCCTTGACAATAACTATGTTATTTTTGAAAGAATGATATTGACATGTAATAATTTTAATAATATATATAATACTATCAAAATTAGAATGACAGCACTATTATCAATTCAAAAAAGTAACATAATATATATATATATATAATCAAATTAACATGCTTATTAAATATATTGAGAATAAAAAAACTGAACAAAATTTGAAGATAGGAATTTTACTATGAATGCTTTTAGGTTAATCCTTTATTTTACCACTTTGTTATGATGATGATCATGAGAAAAAGGAAGAACCAGATACCATAATATGAATGGTAAAAAGAGAAATGAGAATAATGGTTATCAGGGAAAAATAGTTTGACTAATTGGTGAATTAAACAACTCAAAAGATGGTCATAATTTCTTAAAAGAATGACAAACACAAAAGATTATCATTATAGTATATAGACTTTGGACGGAGGGATACATGCACTGAATTTTGCGCGTACAATGGATTCATGCATGCAATTTTTCTTAATTTTTTCATTTTGCATTTTTATTTATACTGACAAATTTATACGTACATGGTGCATGGTCTGCACATATTTTAAACTTACATATTAAAATTATTTATTTATTATGAATTTTAATTTTATAGAAGTACACTTATGCTTACATTAAATTGGTTGAAATAATTATTTGTTTAAAATTAAATACATTTTTAATTACAATTTTTAAATACGTTTAGTTTTGAAATTTGGAATAAGTTTATTTACAGTCCCTCTTCATATTAATAAAGATTTTACTTAAATAACTAATAGTTATAGGTAACTTATATAATAAATTTGAAACAAACCTAACTCAAAATTGAGTGTCTTAAACATATCTAAGCCTAATTAAAAAATATTATTAAATAAAATATCTACCTTTCATAATTCAATTGGTTGAATTTGGTACAAAGAAAGGAAGTAGAAGGGATAGAAGTAAGCGAGAAAACCAAAAAGAAAAAAAAAACAAGTGGCAAACAAAATAAAAACAATTGATAAGAAAGAAATGTAGTACAAGTTGATTTTTTTTTTAGATTACTTGGTTTAGAAATGAAATAATAATAATTACTATTTCTCGATAATGTCAAAGTCACATATATAATCACATTTAATTTAACACAAAAATACTTACTAGTTATTTATTTTCTAAATGGTTACCAGTAGCATAAAACATGTGAAAAAAAAAAAAAAAAAACTTGTAACTCACTGATCAAGAAACTCTGTCTAATTATATCAAAAGTCAAAGTTTCCCTTCTGCCACACATGTTTCTATTCGTCTTTTTTACGTAACATTCACGTATTTTCTTTTCCTACTTTTTATGATACATCTTCCCATTTTTTTTCCTTCGTTTCTTTATATTATTTGCCATTTTCTTTCTATTTTTCATATTCTCTTATGATAAATTGACATTTTATGATGATTAAATTATTTTTTGTATCTGAAATTAATAATATTTAGCATGTATTGTTTTAACAAAAATCAAATTTCAAGTTAAATTGCGACGGACATGCTCAAAAGGATGAAAATAAACTACACAGAGTTAATTTTACTTTAAATAGAAGGCACGAGCATACTAGAAAATAAGAATCTAAAATTTTAAAATAGACATGATCATGGAATGTTTAAGGTGGAATGTTTAAGGAGTTATTGTTTCAAGTTATGATTATATTTTTGAGAAATTAATTCACAAAAATATTGCGATCAGGAAATATTCTTAAACGACATATGCCTAAGTTTGATTAACCTTTTCATACTCTTGACAATATTTTTTAAGTTGTAAATAAACTAGAATGAAAAATGGAAGTTATTATAGTGAAGGTACAATACAACTTCCCTCATTTTCACGTTCTTACTATAGGAATGCAAATAATACAAATAATGATATGTAACTTTCATTAGAATAAAACTTACTTGAAAATATTTTTTAAAATTTTCTTCCAAATGTAGAAACACAAGTTCTTACTCTTTGATATCTTAGAGCAAAACTTTCCTTAAAAAACTTGTCCTTATTTAAATGACACAACTATGCTCCTTACAACACTGAAGATGTTGAGATAGAAAATGAAAAGAAAAATTAAATGAATACAAAAGTCGTTATTGGAGTGTAATGTTTTAGGAAAATAATTTATTTAATGTTTTATCATCGTTTACACATTTTAAAAAATTAAAATTTTAAATTTTATGGAAATAATTTGATTATTTAAAATTAGAAAATTTTAAAATTAATTTAAAATATAAGAATTTGAAAATTTTTATATTTCTTAAATTTATGTCTCTTGTTTTTTAAGTGTTCTCTTAGCTCCATTTTCAGCTCAGACAGTATCAATTAGATTAAAATACATTACTTTCACATGTGTGCATGCATGTTTGTGCACGTATTTGTACATGCGCGTGTGTGTGAGCGAGCTAATAGACAAGTGGACATGCACACATGTGTGGATTTAAGCATGAGTGTGGACATACGTGTGTAAACCTAAAAATAGGTGAACTGTGTGTTTGAAAGTTTGGCACGACCATCTATTTAAATTAATGTTTTTATTTTTATCATATGCAATAAACAAAATATGAAAGTGATAACAAATATTACGTGAAATAATATCAAAGACACAAATCATCGTTCTAATTCAATTTTATGAATATAATCCATTTATTTTATATTAGAAAGATTTGAATTAGTTTTTCTGGTTGGAATAAATGAATTTTTATCATGGTTGAGAGAATAACATAAAATCACATCATCTTAAATAATATTTACTCCTTTAAATCTTTAAAGTTAAACTTCCAACTACACTATCTTCAAATCTTTATTTATTAATAACTTCGTTATTTTTACAATTTTTTATCATATTTATTTGCAAATAAAATATGATAAATATTAAAATCATGAAATATAAATACATTAGTGAGATAATTTAGATAACATAAACATTATTTACAAAGAGGAGGATAATTGGAAATAAATTAAATAATATAAATAGAAGAGATCACTAACTAAATAATACAAATATAAATAAATAAAAATGGACTAATATGTAACTATAAATAAATATATTGAACCATTTAATAATTAGAAATAAATTAAATAAAATAAATAAAAATATATCAATGCGTAACTCTAAATAAATTAAATAATATCAATATAAATAAATAAAAATAGATAAGTAAGTAATTAAAAATAAGTTAAATAATATAAATATAAATAATTAAAAATAAATTGTCTGAAGATAAATTAAACAATATAATATGAATAATTAAAGAGAATGAGATTAGAAACATCTCCTTGAAAAAAAGTTATAAAATAAATAAATAAGATAATAGATATATTATTTATATGTCGAAGTGTGATTACTTTTTCTTTTTCTTCTTTTTGTCTCCTTCCTCTTTTCTTTTTTATTTTTCTTTTGTCTTTTTTCCTTTCGCTTCTCTATAATTCTCATCTTTATTTATTATAATTTTTTTTATCTGTTTTAGTGTTTAGAAGTTATTACCCTTAAACGTTTTTATCAAATATTTATCTCTTCAATATAAGTCACCATTTTATCTTTTTAATATTTTATTATTATCTTTTACTTTTTTTATTAATACATTTTCTTCTGTATTAATACGAAAGACAATCAAAAGAGATAAAGTTATATTGTAACAACTACTTTTTTCTGTAAAGTTATATTGTAACAACCACTTTCTTCTGTAAAGTTATATTGTAACAACTACTTTCTTCTAGTATCTATATAAAACTATATTTCAAGAAAAAAAAAAAAAAGAGAAAAGAGAACTTGTTGCAAAGTATTAAAATGTTGCCGACATATTTTATGGCACAAAAATCTTACTTGAAGAACATTGTTTGTGTTTTCATAGAAAACTAAGGGAAAAAACTTATCCTTGTAATCATCAAAAGACACAAACCTTCCCTACTGAGTAAAGTCAGACATCTTTTATTTATCTTAAACCAAAAGTGACTTTTTGAAAGAATACTTCAGTTGAGTCAGAAGTGACTGGTGAAAAAAGTACTTAAACGGGGTCACTCAGAAGTGGTTGCGATCCCAAAGAATACTTGGGTTTTTAGCCATGAGTGACTAAGTGTCAAAGAGTACTTAGTAGGGTAATGGAGGAGCTCCAAGGAGACTTGATTCAAATAGGTGCATTTGATGGAGGAAAGAAAAAGTGATGGTTAATGGAAGAGGATTTCTATGGAGGAGAGCTTTCCTTATCCAGTTATCTCTTAAAGAAAAAGACTAGAAATGTCGAAAATAAGGAGAGGCTATCATAGAGAGACTCAATAACAAGTGAGGTGCAATTCGTGCATCATAACTCTACTCATTCAAAAGTGAAATCTAAAATGAATGGATGTTTCTATATATAGGAAAATTGGCTGACCCTTGGAGCTCAAAAGGAGAAGAAATTTCAAATTCAAATCCCCAAAAAAAAGTGGTGCATGAAGTGGATCAAGTGCCACTTGCCTACTCATGCTTTCCACATTTGAGCATGTATTCAAAATGCAAGAAGCATATGCCTCTCCTAACTTAAGATCATCCTAAGATTTCTCTTAGGGTGTGTTTGGATTGGAGAGTGGATTTGAGGGAGTGACTTTAAGATGATTTGAGATGAAAGTGTGTTAAAAGTTTCGTTGTTTCGATTAAGGGAAAGATGATAAGATTTGAGTAGAAAGTTTGTAAAAGTTTATGAATGATGTGATAAATATAATAATATTTTAATATAATAAATTATAAAATTATAAATTTAGTTTTAGTTTTTAATATTAATATTATTAATATTTTTTTAATATTATTTTATAAATTTATTATTAATATTTTATAATTTTATTCAATTAATTATTATATAAGTAATTATTATTATTATAAATATTAATAAATTAAAGATTTAAAAAATAGAATTAAAATTTGTTCACCTCCGCACCTGCAAATCTTTGCTGTTTTGCAAAAAATTACTGTTACAAGAATTTCTTCTCGAATTCTGGTTTTAAAGAATATTTTATTCTTTAAAATGCAAACTCCTTGGAAATAGTATATCACCGTGAATCGATTTTCGGAAGCAAACAAAGCCTTAGTCTTGTATGAACTCAAGTGAAACCCTAGCTATGCTACCCTAATCCTAATATACTTAAGGCCCAAATAAAAACCCAAACTCTTACTTTATTTAGCCTAAATACAAAGCTTGAATATCCTAGACTACTCGTACAATTTATTACATAATAGGATTGATCCATTTAAGAGTAATTTAGGCCTAGTAAAATCAGTGTAGGCCAACTCTGACTCAAAACATATAAAATAATACTTGTACAAGGTTCGTCATGAATAATTATGATCCAAAATAATATTCTTTTATACTTTGTAACAATAATCAACTTAGTTGAACTTTAATTAGTCGATATAGTTTATAATATAAATCAATGTAAAAATATTAATTAATTTTTTTCTCTTAATCTATTACATTACATGTTATTTTGTTTATGTAAATTGAAAAAAAAAATCAAAAACGACATTTTAAAAATTATTTGACAGATCATTTGTGACGTACAATTGTTTGATTATTAAGAATCGGATGGCAGCTTATAAACATGTTTAAAGAATTTTAAAAGTATAATTCAATTCAACACATCTTTCATCTTTGAATCTACCCTAAATAATGAATATAAATATTTAAGGCACAAGCTTCGTGCTGTGCGATTCCAGCCCTTTAACGTTTGTCCATCTTTATTTTTTCTCGCATTTTGTTTTGATTTTGTATTTCTTTTTTATGAATAAAAAAATTAAAATAATAATAAAGAATATCTAAAAATGAACTAAGATATAAATTAATTTTATTTTGTATAAAAATTTTCTTAATTAATTAATTTATTTTTTCTGGAAAAAGTAAAAATTTATAAAGAAGATCATCCAAAGACAAGTTCTCATATTTTAAGCCCCAACTGGTGCATTTTTTTTTGAATTAGGTTTTGTATTCTTTTGGGACGAAAAATGATATAGAGATATACGTTTAGGTTCTTACGACTCATTATTTGGATTACAGGGTAACACTTTTGTATATTATATTATTGCCTAGATCTTTGTGTGATGGTCAAACAAAAATCAGGAGTTTCTTATGTTTTCTTGTTGGCTAGTGAAAAAACCAAGAACATTAAAGCAGAAAGTCGGAACTGAAAGTTAATTTATTTAATGGGAACACACGTTGAGGAAAACAGAAGTATCTTTTGAAACTTAATTTAGATCTAAGAGATAACGTGTAGGTTTAATTTTTTTAAATAAATACACATTAACAAACTGAAAAGTAGTACTATTGATAAGTTTAAATTGTTTTTGAAAGAATAAAATAAAATAAAATTAATCTAACTGTAGTAGTTCGGATTATTTGAATTTTCTTTATTTTAGATCTCTACTTCTCCACGTACTAAAATGATGGGAACCATAAACTTGTCACGTTCCCCTTTTTCCTCTCTTTCTTATTTCTTTTAACCCTTTTTTCTGTCTTTTTGTGTTTTTTATTTTTTTAAAAGGAATATAATACAATAAAAAAGTATGACATAAAAAACATTCTTATAAAGTATAAATTATAAAATGTTAATGTTTCTTAAACTACGGTTTTTTTAATGTAACTTATAATTATAAATAATTAAAAAAAATATGATATAAAATTATCTCAATTTTATAATTAAAATATTTAAAAGCTTAAATTTATTATTATTAATATTACTGATAATATTATTATTATTAATCTTAATAATAATAATAATATTAATCAAATAATAATAATGATAATAAAAATAAAAAAAAGTAATGATATTTTCATACTCCTATTTGTTAATACATTAATATAACACTACTATGTGTCTTTGTCTAAAAAAGAATAAGAATAACATTTTAGTACGAGATGTTAGTTATGATTTATTCTTATTCTCTTTCCTCTCCTTCTCTTTCCTCTCTCTTTCTTTTTATTTAAGGAAAAATGTGTTATTCTTATCTTATTTTTTATTTATTTTTATTTTATTTTATTTTTAAAAAATAATATTTATATTACATTAAATGCAATATTATATTTTTATCTTTTTCTTTTTTTATCAATTATAAATTTATTTTTAACAATACATATATATATATATATATATATATATATTAATTACTTAATTAATTTTTATTTTTATTAATATTATTATTTTATTTTTAAATAGTCATATATAATTTTTTATATTCATAAATATATTTTATTCATAATATCAATATATTACTATTATTATATTATTTATTGTAATTATTATTATTTTTTATTTTATTTAGTCACAATGTTTTTCTTTCAAAACTACTTGATTTGGTTTCTAATGTTCAAATTTTATCTAAAATACAAAATACTAAAGTACTTTTAAAATGAAAATTTAATAACATAAATTAAGACTTAAGTTTTCTTAATTCTTATTCTAAATTTATTTTTATTTGTCTAGAGTTGAGATGTGGTAAATGCTGAGATTGATAAAAAGGATATAACCTATCACCACAACCATGAAACTGAAGAAAAATTATTTATTAAATGAAAAGGAAGAGAGAGAAGACAGAGAGGGAGAAATAAAGAAGAGAGAGGAGATATAAAATACGTAGTAATGGTTAGAATAATGATTTGACATTTGACACTCCGTATGTGTCAATATATTCATTTGACACTCATGTGTTAAAAAATAATATTTTACTAAGAGATGTAAACTTGTCATTTGCTCTTACTCTTTCTCCTCTTTCTTTTTTCTCTCTTTCTCTCTTATCTCTTCCTTTTCATTTAATGAAGAATATTTATTTAGTTTTGTCTTTGTCATTTGCCTCTAACATTCACCTCTATCGCATCTTAATATTAACATCAAATAAACAATCATAATCAATCCTAGCATTAATACATGAGTGTCAAGTGAATATATTGACACATAGGAGTGTTAAAATATCATTATTCTAACCATTACTACATATTTTATATCTTCTTTATATCCCTTCAAATCTCACCATTTATCTATTAATCCAAACAACTTTATCATCTATACACAATCCACTCAAATTCATCTAAATTCATTTTTTTAAATCTACTCCCTCAACCAAACAAAACCTAAAAGAGAGAAAAAAAATAAAAAAAGAAAGAAAAAAAGGCTAAAATCACAATAAAATATTATTTTTTAAATAAGAGTGTCAAATAAATTAATTGAGAGATAGAGTGTGAAAATATATTATTATTATTCTAATGATTATATGTTACATATTTTGAAACCTGTATTGGATTTTGTTTTAGATACACAACTTAACAAAAATCTTCCTAAAAAAATTAATAAACCTTTGAAAATATATTATTTATGTCTAAGTTTATGTATTTGAATTACTGTTTACTTACCATCTTATCCATTTATTCACTTATTTACTATCTTTTATCTCTAACTATTTCAATTTCAATTTTTCAGTATTAATATTTAAAATTTTCTTGTATGACCAATTATGTTTGTTTTGTGGAGAAAGAATGACGAAAAATCTTTATAAAAATCTAAATAATTAAATTAAATTTGTAATAAGATATATGAAATTATTTTTTTATTATACACTTTAATTATATAAAAACATTTATTTTGTGCAAAACATAAACTAAAATATTAGTAAGAAAAATGAACATCAATGTATTAACATTTTTGAAAAGCGTAGCAAATGCTATATACTTATAACTAATAAACAATTTATCTCGTACTTTTTGTATACATAATAATTGGTGTTATATTATATTTAATAACTATAATATTAATGATATCAGACATTCAAAAATAATATTTATTTATCGTAGATTATTAATCTTTGAGATTTTTCTAAATTATGCTATTAATCTAGTTTCTTTAAAATTATCTGTTTTTATATTATATACTTATCCCTTCATATTTTAAAAATATTGCATATGTCTCTCCTTTATATATATATATATATTCTTTGAAGAAGGTCATTGTAATGTTTAAAAAAATAGTGTAAATATAATTTAAGAAAACATGGAATCTCAATATAATTTACTCTCTTATTTATACATTCAAAGGGTTATGCTTTTAAAATAAATTGAGAAACATTAAGATTACATTAAAATTATGCTATTAATCTAGTTTCTTTAAAATTCTCTATTTTTATATTACTTATCCCTTCATATTTTAAAAATATTGCATATATGTCTTTTTTTTTATATTATAATATATATATATATATATATACTCTTTGAAGAAGATCATTGTAATGTGTTACATCTCATTTCAAAAAAAATATTAATTCAAATTTATTAAGATAAGATTTGATTATTAGTTATTATTTATTAATTAAGATAAGATTCTATTATTAGTTATTTTAATATTAGAATTTTGTCAGGAGATTTAAAATTATATTATATATATTAGTTATTTTTTATATATTTTAGATAGGAAAGAAATGTTATAATATAAATAGAGGAGTTTTAGGTCAACACTCAAGATTCATCTATTTTTCTTGTAATTTTAATATTTAGAGAAAATAAAATTTATTTTTATTTTTTTTTTGTGATTGGTGTTTGTTACATAATATTTAAAAAACAGTGTAAATATAATTTAAGAAAACATGCAATCACAGTATAATTTAATTTACTCTCTTATATATACATTCAAAAGGTTATGCTTTTAAAATAAATTGAGAAACATTAAAATTACATTAAATTTTGAAGTAAAAAAAATTAAATGTTTAAAAAGTTAATTCGATTGGCCACATTTTTCCATATATTTAATTTAATTTCGAAGCATAATTTCAATAAATTTGACAATCATATTATTATTCTTGAAAACAAAATCAGATATATTACCTTAAAATATTTGTTAATGAATCATTTATAATGAACCATATATTAATAAAAGTTTAATATTTTCACATATTTATATTATAATTTTTATTTATATTACATTGAAAGAAAAAGGTTCTGGTATTATACAGACACACAAACATTATTATATGGAAATAAGTGATGAAAAAAATTAAATTTAAAATAAATTCAAAACAAGAATTAATACGTAAACTCAAAAAAATTGACCTATATTAAGGAAACAAATCACAAGCATTGAAAAAATGAAAATTAAAAATATATGTAAAATAAAGCGAACCAAAAAATATTTTGAAACATAAAAGTTATGAAATAATCCAAGAAATATATCTTTTCTGTGATTACAAGATATTCACTTGATTTACGAGAAAATTCAAGGTAATATTTTATTATTAATACGATTATTCGTCATTTTATGGTTTTATTTCTTGACATAATGAGATATCATAATAATATTTATTACATTATTATAATAATATCACAAGAACAAGAGTAATATAAGTACAAATAATAATCTTATAAATCACATAATTTCATTCAATATGTCAAACAATAAAATAAAAAATTTATTTTATAATATATTGTAAAAAAATCATTCTATTAAAAGTATACAAAAATGAAATAATAAATTTATTCAAATTCATTTTCTTTCACTGACTCTATCTAAATACAAGTTTTCCTCCAGCATTTCGTATCATCCAAACATCAAAAAAATATAGCGTGTCAGATTTACTTGTTATTTTAACACGATCTTATCTCTCCACATTTGAATAAAATAAAATAACTCATAAAAAAAAACTTTTTGAGGAAGAAGAATCCCGAAAAAAAAGTGAAAGGATATTATAGTAAAAACGGCCGCCAATCACCAGAACAATGATGAAACGTCCCGGAAACTAGGCAGGGGCAAGACCGTCTTTTCCTATCCATCACACTAGTCACGGACGGCCCTAAAAAATGCACAGCAAACCCTCCCTCAAATACGCCTCCACCCTATAAATTCACCTTCGGCCCCTTCCTTCTCACCATACGCAACTCTTTCTCATTACGTTTCGCTCAACGCCTCTCCCTTTCTCTCTCTCTCTCTCTCAATTGTTCACTCGTTTTGATTTCTAGGGTTTCGTTCGGTAACGTGGTTCCTCTTCTGCTCCTAATATGTAAGCGGTGTTCTTCTCTCTATTTTTTTTCCACATCTACACCGTTAGATTCGTTACTCCTGCGGGATTCTGATTGTTTCTTGAAATTTCAGATTCACTGGTTTTTCGTGTTGGATGATTGCAGTCCTTTAAAGCGTAATTCATTGCGGCATTTTAATCGATTTATCAAAACAGGTATTAATTCTTCCTTATATATTATATATATTGTGTGTGGTTTATAGATCCGATGCGCTGTTTTCTTTCTCTTGTCGGTTTCGATTGATTTGCGTGCTTTATTTTAATATCTCGTTTACACGATTTTGTTATTGTTTTGCTTTTCTGTGTTGTTCTAATGATTTTGATATTATTTGCTTTTCTCTTTTTTTTCGCTCTCATAAAAGTGTGTATTTGGTATATTTTTTAATGATTACCAATTGCCTTTGTCTAATGCACTTTTAATTCCTCTGTTGGGCATGCAATCAATTTTTTTTTTCTCTCATGTACATCATGCATTTGTTTTCTTTTTGTCATGTCGATGTCTAACTGGGACCTATTATTGGTTATTTGGTGGTAATTGTGTCTCTTCTTTTTCTTTCTTTTCGTTTTTTCGTTTTCGCTTTTCTTAATCAATTTATTTTTTTGTAACGTTTCTGTTGCATTAGATCTATTATCGATCTCCATCGTTTTCCAGGTTTTTGAATTGACAAGGGTGCGACCCCTATTGTTTTTATAGTTAATTTTTTTTTTATAAATAACCTGTTCTTATATTCGTAACATTAATTACATTTTTTTTAAATTATTAATTGAAGCCGTATTTGGTTTTAATAATGTAATGCCCCTTCTTGAACGCAAGAAACATTTTTTATTAAATTTTTTAGGGGTCGGAAGATTAACCTTGCACGATTTGTTGGATTTCAAATAATTTTTCATACTTGTACATACACAAGAACATTAACGTGAATATTGTTTGTATTGTTGTTATGTTTTCTGGATTCAGTTGGATGTTTGGGCAATTGCTTATGTCTGTTGATTTTCTGATTCAGGGCTGAATGAACTAATGGAGTCTAAAGGTGGTAAAAAGAAGTCTAGTAGTAGTAGTAGTAAATCATTGTTCTACGAAGCTCCCCTCGGCTACAGCATTGAAGACATTCGACCAAACGGTGGCATCAAGAAGTTCAGATCTGCTGCTTACTCCAACGTGAGTTTTCATTTCTTATTCATTGTTATTATTTTCTTTGATAGATGAATTTTCTTCCATTAGCTTAGTTGAAAATTTGTTGATCCAACCTAACAACCGTTTTTGTTTATTGTATTGCAGTGCGCTCGCAAGCCATCCTGATACCCCCTTGGATCGATAGTTCATTGCATGCCAGCAGTGTTTTATTAGCTTTATTTTTTTCGTTTTGTTTTCGTTTAGGTTTTCACTACTCTCCTTCAAACTCCATCTTTCCAATTGCTCTCTTTGAGCTACTCTGTGCTGTTTCCTACTGCGTTCGTTTCTCTCCTGAAATACGACCATGGCGGTTTCTGCAATAGGTTTTGAAGGTTATGAAAAGAGGTTGGAAATATGCTTTTTCCAACCAGGAATATTTGCTGACCCTGAAGGAAGGGGTTTAAGAGCTCTTACGAAATCCCAGTTGGACGAGATCCTAACACCAGCGGCTTGCACCATAGTCTCTTCGCTATCAAATGATGATGTTGACTCTTATGTTCTGTCGGAGTCCAGCCTCTTTGTTTATGCGTACAAGATCATCATCAAAACCTGTGGGACTACGAAGTTGCTCCTCTCAATCCCGCCCATACTGAAGTTCGCTGATATGCTTTCTCTTAAAGTTAGATCTGTAACGTATACCAGGGGAAGTTTCATCTTTCCTGGTGCTCAGCCACATCCCCATCGCAGCTTTACTGAAGAAGTTGCCATCCTTAATGACCACTTTGGGAAACTTGGATCAGGCAGCAAGGCATATATTATGGGTAGCCCAGACAAAAAGCAGAAATGGCATATCTACTCTGCATCTGCTGATTCTCGGATGTCATCTGATAACAATATTTATACTCTAGAGATGTGCATGACTGGCCTGGATAGAGAGAAGGCACAAATATTCTACAAAGAACAATCTGCTTCAGCTGCCATTATGACTGTTAATTCTGGCATTAGAAAGATTCTTCCAAATTCTGATATATGCGACTTCGACTTTGAGCCATGTGGTTATTCAATGAATTCTGTTGAAGGGGGTGCTGTTTCTACCATCCATATTACTCCAGAAGATGGATTCAGTTATGCGAGCTTTGAGACTGTGGGGTACGACTTCAAAGTTGTCAACCTGAACGACTTGGTTGACAGGGTACTGTCATGTTTCCTTCCGAATGAATTTTCGGTAGCAGTTCATGTCGATGGTGCAAGCAAGCCCTTTGAACATATGTGTCTTGTCAATGTGAAGGGATACTGTCGTGAAGAGTGGAGCCACGAAGGGCTTGGAATGGGTGGTTCTGTTGTGTACCAAAAATTCGTCAAGATTAGTGACTGTGTTTCACCTAGATCAACTCTGAAGTGCTGGAAAGATGAAGTTGAAGAAGAGTAGTTAAGTGTGGTTATGAACCTTTGTCTCTGTAATAAGTCTGGTTTTCCAGACACGTTATTGTTTTTTTCTCGTGGTATTTTCGTATTGTCTCTCTGGCGTTTGTTTACCTTTTTGTCTTTTTGTAATAAGTCTGGTTTTCCAGACACGTTATTCCTTTTTACTCTTTTGGTATTTTCGTATTCTCGCTGGCTTTGTTTCTGTTCATGTGTATTGTTCTATTTCCATTTGAACATTGAATTTAGTAATAATATAGTACTTGCTTTAGTTGGTTGTTTTGTTTATACAGTTTCAATCAACATTTGCATTTTTAGGGATTTATGGCAAGAATTTGGTTTCGTTTTTGGAAGGATGATGTTGTGGTTCGCCCAAAAAAATAAAATTCAAATACATGATATTAAATGATTCAAAATATGATTTAAAATAGAAAGACATGCGCGAGTGTTTATTTTCAATTAAAACATGAACGACCCTTGGAGTTTGTAGTGGAAGACTAGATGTGGTTCAGAAGAGTGAAAATGCTAGAATAGTGAAAATGCTTATATATATAAACTTCAGAAGAGTGAAAATGCTAGTGAAAATGCTTATATATATAAACTTGGCAAAACTTTTTGTAATTGACCACTTACAAAAGTACTTAGAATTGTAGCTGATGTAGGTTTAGGATAAACCTGTAAAGAAACCTAAATTATTCGCTGTTTCTTTCTATTAGTGCTTCTTTTAGCTATATATGAAAACATTTTAGAAAATAACTTCTATTATGCTTAATTTCAGTTTGTATGGATAACACCTCATGTTTGCTATTTTGTTATAAAATCTTGTGTTAACGATTGGTTAAACTAATCACCGATTGGGAAATTCTTCTCCAGCTTTCACTGGTTAACGCCGTCACCGCTTCAATTGTGTCACGCAATAATCAATTTGATTCAAAGTCCTTCGTTTGCTTCATTTTATTTATTTATTTATTGGACAATTCACACGTGAGTCTGCACTACATCACTAATCGGATTGAATCACTGATTACCTTTGCGCCAAAACTTGAGGTTGTTTAAATAAAAGCATTGAACAAATTTATTAACTCTTAATTCTTCTCTAGCAGCTTCAGCAATTCTACTTCACGAGAATGTTATTTTTAAGGCATACACTGATTCAGTCGATTGCTTTCAACTCACTTGCCACAATGCTTATCATTCGCATGAATTTGGTTTGGAATTCAAATCATACGTAGTAACCACAATTACACCTAATGAAGGCACAGAAAATCATTTCCAACGCTTGCATTCCACTTGACTTCAATTCTCTGCAGAGATTGCACCTCCAAAACAGAATTCGGAACCAGCTTTTTTAATTGCTAATTATACCACCGAATTTGATTCCTCACTTTAGCTTTTTGGAAACGATTTCATAAATGGTGGGATCAAGTTATGGTAGCCAAACGCTAAGTGCCAAAAAAAAAAAGGATGAAGAATAGATTGAAATTCAATTCAACCAATAGGAAAATAGAAAATGCCAAAAGAGATAAAGATGAAGATATCAATAAGGAATAATTAATAAATTAAGGAAGATATATTATATTGAATTACTAATTTAAATATAAGAATTAAAGACAAACTTAGATACAAAGTATAAGTTTTATCAACGTACAAATATTTATAATATGAATCTAGTATAAATAAACTCAATCACTATAATTATGCTTATCCAATAAGTTATCTAATTAGTCTAATAGAAAATAATGTTCATAAAAAGTTTCTAATTACAAAATATAGAAATAAATAGAAAAACACAATAAAGACTTAATAGAAAAAGTTAATTTTTTTTAATCCATTCATCATGAAGGCGCATAGCTTATAAGATCGTATCTCCGTTTTGATTTCTTCATTTTTTATAAACCTGAAACATTTCTATTGTAGAATATTTGATTACGAATATTTAAGCAAATATGTTATTGCTAAACTATTAGATCATATCTTATGATTCTCATACTCATTATTCAATTTAGTTTGATTGTTGTGTTAGTGTTGTATCTAGTGTTACTTGTGAATATATTGGTTTTCTCATCAATATTTATTATGTATATGAAGAAATAAAAGTCGAAGCAAATATAAAATGTATCTCATAGAGAATAAATAATATGTTTTTATATATGAGAGTTGTTTGAGGTGTGATTAAATCAAGTAAGGATATTAATCTCATTTTAGTATTGAGATAGTTAAAGAAAAGTCTAACATCACGAGATTTTAATTATGTTTAAAAACAGGTAAGTATAAAATATGGTCATATTTTGTAATGATAGTTCTATGAAAATAATAAATCATATAAGACGTAAGTGTTTTTTCATATGAAAGATGATACAATATTGTGCATTCTTTCTTAAAGTCGACATAAGTATTTTTTCATATGATAGATGATACAATATTGTGTAGCCTTTTCTCAAAGTCTAATAAGGAACACATAAGAATAGATGAAACATATACTAAAAATCAAAAATCAAATGATGCACATAGGCTAAACAAACCTTGTACTTGGATAAATATCCATATGCTTATTTTATATTTGTAGAGAATGTCTCACTACAAGAAAAATTGTATTTACCTACAACAAAAATTCGTATGTAATATAAAAAATCCGTATGTAATCCAAAATTATCTACGAGTTCCAGACAAAAATAATATTAATAGATAATCAGAGTGTAGATAATTTACTTATAAGTAATCAGAGTATAAATAATTTACCTATGGATATTACATACAGATTTTGACCTAAATATTTTTTCGTAAGTAATTACATACGGATTAAATTCGTAAATAATTACAAAATATTTTTTTAAAAACATTACTTATTGTTGTGATTATTATTATTATTATTATTATTATATTTCTATTATTATTATTACTTATTACCACTATTATTAAAATTACTGTTACACTTTTATTATTATTAATTTTATTATTAATATACATACACAAAATATTAGATCATATATAATTACATACGAATTAGGATATATGTGTAATTACCCATAGATTTTTATGTAGATAAAATTCGTAAATAATGTTAAATATACCCACGAATACAAATTTGTATGTAATAATACGCAGATAAACTAAGAATTTCTTGTATTCTGTGTCTATCAAATAGATATGTTCAAGATTAAATATAAAATGAATATCGAAGATCTCTCGAAACATGAGCTACAACTATTTTCTTCATTATCCTCCTAATTCAAAGAGCCTTTCAAATCTAACTAAACTTTCTACCCAGTACGATATGCACGTTAACCATGAATTGATCCAAAAGGCTATGTTACCTAGAAAGATAAATATTATTAGTTATCAAGGAAATTATAAAGAAAATGGAGCAAAAATCAAAGTTGCATTAAATGTAACAATCACTATAAAGCTGGGAGGTGGACATGTATAGAACTGAAGTTGCTCAACGACCACAAATGGATTTTAACGACTACCTTCTTCCATAGCCTATTTAAAGCCTTCCATCTAGAAGAAGAAGAAGAAGAATAAGACAAAGGAGATATCATGCCAAAATGTTGTTCAAATTAAGAGAACTCCTTAAGTCAAGAGAGCAGAGGTTGCTCCATACAAAAATACTGATCACATGATAAAGCAAACCTCACAACTTCGTATAAGGATATTCAAGCTTAAAGTAAAAACACTTCTACAATATTAGGATCTAGAGGAACTTCATGGAAATAGTGAGAGTGTTTATCCAGCTACCCATGAGAGTGAGCCTGTCCAATATATACATCGTAAGACACTACCTTCCCTAGAGAATAAGGTGATCTGCACTATGACAAAAAGCATAAAGTTTGTATTCGTCTATGAGACGTTATCACACTCTAGCAATTAGATAATATGCTAAAAAAATCATCTAAGCTTACAACTATTGTATGTTAGCCAGGAGTGGCTAAAGGACAGAGAATACTCGATGTCAGCCAAGATTGACATGAGGGAAGAATACTTAATAGGATAGCCAAAAATGGTTAAAGCCCAAAGAATACTCAATGTTAGACTAGAGTGAATTGATTAAAGAATACTTAAGGGGGTTAGCTAGGAGTGACTATGATCCCAAATAACTTAGTTAAGTTCAGAGTGACATGTGTTAAGTATACTCAGTTAAGCCAAGAGTGACTTGTGCCAAAAATACTTAAGGGAGTAGCCAAGAGTGGATAAATGCCAAAAGAATACTTAAATGTACTTCATAACATTAATCTGCCTAGTTAAACTTAGCTTGTTGGCCAAAAACTAGATGTAGTATGTATGACAGTCGAACTACTATAAATTATTATGTACTTAATATTTCCTCCTTATCTTGTTTACTGTATATGTTATTATCATTATCATTTGCACTAACTAAAGAGGAGATTTGTGTTAGTATATTTTTGTTATGATGGCAAGTGTATCAGTCATAAATGTAACAAGTAATAAATATATTATCATCTCCTTAGGGGCTTATGTAATACACGACAATAAATAATATTATAACAAAATTAGACTACAAATAATTTCAGAGTTTGGATTTTTATGTGAAAAATAAAATTAAAAAATTAAATTGTTTTTATATTTTTAATGATCACTTAGAATGTGGAAAAAGAATGTAGAGGATATGGAATGCAATTTTTAGGATTATGTCGAGTAATTAGACAATCTCGTTAGTTTCATGCATCAGACGATCTCATTCATTACATGGTTTCTGATGTTATGTTTTGATGATAACAAAATTAAATTTATCTTTTAATTATTTGTTTTAATAATATTTGTTGAAAAATTAAATAATGTGTGTAGGATTAGAATGTCAAATTTATAGTAGACGGTCAAAGTCAAAATAACACGTTTCGAATAACAAGTTTCAAATTTTAATTAAATTGATTATTTATGAGAAAATTAATTTTTGGAAATAAATATTATTCAAAGATAAAACTTAAAATGAAGTTTTAATTAAAAGATACAATTTGATTTTTGATAAAGATAAAATTTTATTTTTGATAAAGATATAATTTGCTTTTTAATAAAGTTAGAATTTGTTTTTGGATAAAGATAGAATTTGATTTTTGATTTGATCTTTGATAAAGATAGAATTTACTTTTTGATAAAGATAGAATTTATTTTTTTGATAAAGATAGAATTTGATTTTTTTTATAAAGATAGAATTTGATATTTGATAAAGATAAAATTTGATCATTGATAAAGACAGAATTTGATTTTTGATAGAGATAGAATTTGATTTTTGATAAAGATAAACTTTAATTTTTGATAGAGTTGGAATTTGTTTTTTTGATAGAGATAGAATTTGATTTTTGATAAAAATAAAATTTGATTTTTGATAAAGATAGAATTTGATAGAGATTTAATTTAAGTTTTGATAAAAATAAAATTTGATATTTGATAAAGGTAGAATTTAATTGAAAAACACAAAAAAATTGTACCATTACTTTTGGATTCAATATCTCTCTTATTAAACACTTTTGGTACTGATTAAAATTTAAATAAAAATGTGATTTAAATTAGTTTTTATTTGTTCTATTTTAGTTTTATATATTGACATATTTAAAACAAAAAGATGAAATTGAAATTGATATTCAAGTACCAAAATCTTACAGAAAACAAACTCAAGCTACATGTGTTAATTCCAACATCTATAAATAGAGAGGAGTACAATGAGAAGTACCAAAGCAAGTAAAACACTTAAAGATAAATCAAAAGCTTTGGGTAGCGAGGATTTAGAGTAGAAAAATACTTTTGGGTTGAGAGTTTAAATTTTTCATCTTGTAAAGTTATACCTATTGAGCTTTTATTGTTCTCTTTGTGAGAGTGTTTATTGTTTGAGAGTTATTGGTCTTAGGGGGAGATCAAGAGGGTGTTATCTAGAAAGAAGATAATTCTCGTGTTTCTTGAAGAGAAGAGAATACTCGTGTTTTTTGGAGAGGAGAGAATACTCCTATTTCCTGGAGAGGAGAGAATACTCATGTAACCTAGAGAGGTGATAATACATATCCTAATCAGTTGATTACTGAAAGCTCTTAAGCAATTGCTTAAGGGGATTAAATGTAGCTCAAGTTTGAGTGAACTAGGATAAATCTTGTGTGCCTCAAATTTAATTTTACTGTTGTCTTGTGCGCCTCAGGATTAATTTTGATCGTTGCTTATTTATTATAAGTTATGAATCGAGTTTGTAGACTCCATTCAACCCTGCTTGCTGGAGCCAATTGTACCTTCAAATTAAACTTTCACCAAACATCACTCTCTTGCATAAAATCAATTACATTGTTTTCATACAAATGTTAATGTCAACCCACAAAAATATCCAAACCCTAATTCCTTAGATGAATGAGCCTAAGCTTATTTATTAACCATCAACTCCTTCTTGATCAATTTTATAAATAGAACTTGCAATCACCACAAGGGTCTTAAGACAATGAGGAAATCATGCTCTATTCCTAAACACAAGCTTTTATTTAGTATTTCAATTTAGATCCTTATTGCAAATGATATTTCTCAATACCATAAGAATAAATTATCATCCCATGAATCAACACAACAAACTTTAATACACATAATCCAAATACTAACATTTTGAAAGAAAAAAAATATATGTAATGACATATTTATGAAAACCAATATTGATTATACAAAGAGGAGAAAAGGAAAATCCTTCAAACCCTAGTCGTCATCTCAAGGCTACATTTTGTTAACCAACCTCTAGATGGAGTGGAGTATCCAAAGTGGAGGAGTGCCCAAAAGTGTCTAGCCTTAATGCCTTTTTTAAATAAATTATGATTTATGACGTTCATGTCTGACCTAACTATAGTGACACCGGGCACAATTGGATTCTGTTACATTCTTAGCCCAATTGCACATCTTGAGCTTGACTCAAGAAAGTGGTGCTCGATCCAGTGACGTCCAACTCAAGTTTGTGAAGCTTGACCCAACTGTCAGCATCATCATTTCAACTTTGCTCTTATTTGCTCCTTAGGGATTCCAATATTGTTTTTCTTGACCCAAATACCTCCTATTCAATTGTTTGACAAAATTAATAGGATCTAGAGTAAAATTTGATTAAAAACTCAAGTGAACAATTATTTATAAAAAGAGATAAAAATAAAAAAATTAGTAGGTTACAAGCTTAGGAAGAGTTGATTTCATTATAATAATTATCAACATCCAATTTTGTTCGGGCAAGTAAAATTATTTCATAATAAAAAATTTGAAATAAAAATATTATTTAGTTTTTATCATGTTTTGTCATTTAAGATAAAATAAAATAAAAAAATAATTTTGGCCTCATTTAATTTTACAAATAAAGTTCGAATAAATATTAGTAAAATAAAAAAGGGATAAAATAAAATTGGTAAAAAAAAAGAAAAAAAGGAAAAAACAATAAAAAGAAAAATTGTGGCTTTTTTAAAATAAAATGCATAAATTAATAAAAATAAAAAGAAAGAATAAAAATTTGAAGGAAGTCCAACCCATTAAGAAATAAATTATCTTTGAATAAAACTCAAATTAATAAAGGGTTCATTTTGAAAAAATAAAATAAATTAGTTTGTTGAGGTCCAATCCATTAAAAGTGTGTTAAAAAAGAAAAATAAAATTGTTATTTACACTCAGTCCTAATAAAGTGCTGCCACATCACACTTTTTCTCTCCACTAATCTGATTGCCTCTTCCGTGTTTAATGCATGAAAATTGATTTAAAATTAAAAAAAATTAATTAATTAAATTTGAACAGATTGGATGAGGGAATATGATAATAACTTATTATTATTCTGCTTAAATTGCAAATAATTATGTTTAATAGTGATTAAAAGCTGGTTATTTTCAATTAAATCTTGATTGTCTAATAAATTATACCGTTATGTTCATTTTGATTTGCTGACCCCTTTTATTTTTCAAGTTTCTCTTAATAAAATTAATAAAATAATAAAAACAAGGTAGAAAAAAAATTCAGTTTTTATCTTATTTGTTTCATTTTTAAAAATAATAAATAAAAAATGAAAGAAAAAATAAATAAAATAAAATAATGAAAAAATAATAAATATGTGTCAGGTTAGCAACGCTGTCCGCATTCATTATGTTGTTACACCTAATTATTATCCATTTATTTTTCACATTCATTCTAATTGTTACCAGTCATTGGTATCATTGCCTTTGGCCATAATTGATTAGGTAAAGGGGTTTTTCTTTTGCCACAACAATAGTAGTTTTATGATTCTGCCCATTGTATTCTAGATTCATTCTTCCATTTAAAATTTGATTGACAGTTTTTGTAAAAATACAATTAAGTGGAGATAATTAGAAATTAATAGATTTAAATCCCAGTTAAAAGTGAACAAAATAGTACTAGTATAAAAGGGTATGCACACTCAATAGGCACGCAATAAAAAAAAAAAAGTACCGGAGAGATACTAGAAAAGATCCTAAATATACACGATTGGCAGAAATTTGAAAGTTCGAATTACAGAGAAAGGGGGAAAACAAGCACTTTGATTACTTGACTCTTGTATATTTGATATGTACATGTAATTGTTTTCATTTTGAGAGATTTTTGTTCGTGTCAGTCTCAGACACCCTAAACCCTATCAAAATACTATATTTTTTCAAATAAAGAATGAGTCTTAGGAACCCTAAACCCTATCAAAATACTATATCTTTTCAAATAAAAAATGAGTCGAATAGGAACCCTTTGTATAAATAAAAAATAAAAAATGAGTCGAATAGGAACCCTTTGTATAAATAAAAAACTGAGCAAATTTGTGAATTGGGATCTTGATTTCTAATTATTAGTTCTCTTATGCATAATATTATTGTTTGCATCTAATTTATTATTTTTGTTTCTTTGTTTTCTTAACAAACCCATAAATAATGTTTTATTTCAAGTAAATTTGTGAAAATAAAAAATATATAAAACATTTGCAAATTTTCAAGAAAAAATATAAAACGTTTTCCAAAAAAATTAATAAAAATATCAAAATTTTCAAAATAAAATTTTTAAAATAAATAAAAAAATATATAAAATAATTTTCGAAATAAAAAATATATAAAAAACATTTTTCAAAATAAAAAATATATAAAATAGTTTTCAAAAATAAAAAAAATGTGAAACAATTTTTAAAAATATAAAAAGTAGAAATCTTCAAAAAAGTAAAATATAAAAGTTTCAAAACAGCTTTCAAGATAATTAAAAGAAAATATAAATCCTTTTCAAAAATAATAAAAATATTTAATTTTGAAAAAAAAAATGCAAAACAGTTTTAATAATAAAAACCATAAAAGGTATAATTTTTTTTAAAAAGATAAAAAGTTTTAAAATAGTTTAAAAAAAAAATGACAAAAATACAAAATTTCTAAAAAAGAAATTATCAAACATCATTAATCAATTTTCAAAAATAAAACTACATGTAACCTAATTTTCTATCATGGATAGAGAGACGCAAGACCAAGGTTAATCCTTGTTGGAAAAAAAATGTTTTCTTTGTTTTATTTTCACTTATTTGCATCTTTGTTTATTTTAATTATTATTTATTTGTATTGTGTTTATTTTAATTTATTAGCATTTGTTCCTTGTTTATTTATTTGCATTTTTTTATTAATATTTGTTTGTTTTATTATTTTACTTGTTTTTATTTATTTATCTTATTATAGTCATTTATTTCTTTTGGAAAAAATAATATTTTGTAAAACCACACTCTTTTCCTTATTTGATTAAAGGTACCGTGTTAGGATGAGCGTTGTAGGGAGGGTGCTAATACCTTCTCCACGCGTAATCGATTCCCAAATCCTAACTTTGGTTTGCAGAGTATTTCATTTTTTGTTTTTCTATGGTTTTTCAATAATAAGCTATAGTGACGACTCCCGATTCTCAATCAAAATATTTTTTAATTAATTTTTATCGTCCGTCATGATCCCGGTTGCGACAATAATTAATCCAAAAATATCATAAAAATAATGTCATCAAATTCCCTAAACTTAAAATCTTATTTTTCCTCAAGCAAAGGTAACTTGGCACAAATAGGCAATTATTTAGCAATAATATAACAACTAAAAAACATTCTCTCTTTTAATAAGTCTTGTTTTCAAAAGAGTATGAGAGGGGGTAAAAATTTTCAAGAAAGTTTTACAAAACTAATTCACCCCTTTGTTTTAGACTAGCCATAAATATTTTTCCAAACCCTCAACTTCTCACTTGAGAATGTTAGGATATGTCAAGTTGGACTCAAGCTATCAACTTGTGTATGATAGGGACAGAAGGATAATTAAACATACGAAAAGTTTTGGATATAATGATCTTATTTGTTACATTTTTGGTGAAATTAAACTAAATGGTGCAGAACCAAGAAACTCCAAGTATGCGTAATAAGGTGTAAAAGTTTAATCGTGATAGTTGCCATGGAGGAGAAATCTGAATGTTTAAAGAATAATCACACATGGACACTTGTGGATCTACTAAAAAAATTAGAAGGTAGAAGGATGTTAATGGGTATTCAATAAAAAAGAAGGAATATCAAATGTGGAGAAAGAAAGATTTAAAAAAAGATTGATAGTGAAAGGTATTATACAAGGAGAGGAAATCGGTTAGAGTGAGATATTCTCACATGTGGTAAAATATTATTCGATAATGTTTTTGATATCAAATTTTAATCAATACAATCTAGAGTTAGAACAATTGATGTAAAAACAACATTTTGTATGGAAACTTAGAGAAGACTGTCTGCATGAAACAATCTAACGGGTTTGTTAAAGATCAAAGAAAGCTTTGTTTGTTGAAGAAATAATTGTATGGTTTGAAACATAGTCTACGACAATGGTATAAGATGTTTGATGATTTCTTTAGTAAGACGAGGTTTAAAAGGTGTAGTTTTCGTAGTTATGTCCACATTTTGAAAAGAGTGTGCTAGTTTTTCTCTTCATATATACTATATCCTTATAGCCAATCACCATAAAGATGAGAAAAAAGACTTAAAAAAATAAACTCAAAGTTTGAGATGAAAATTTTGGTCCCTTTAGGTGAATGCTAGGAATGAATATATAGATGGATCAGATGATGGGGAAGTTGTGTATATCTCAACAAGGCTATTTGGAGAAAATTTTTAAAGAGGTTTAGAATTCATCAGTCTAAATCAGTAAGTGTTAGTATTCTCACAATACTTAAGGATTTGATGAAGCCATGCAAGACATGACCAGCAAGCCAAAGCAAGCAAGTGGAAATCTGTTCTAGGCTGTGTCTTAGTGTGAGTGAGTATGATTGGC
>Ga0099825_1000907_pt1 | contig 35297 bp, 22 predicted proteins | sample SiratroredBW_FD_76838 | JGI IMG/M metagenome (GOLD analysis project Ga0099825, IMG submission 76838) | Root nodule microbial communities of legume samples collected from California, USA - Siratro red BW | ecosystem: Host-associated > Plants > Roots > Nodule | place: USA: California | collected...
GCCCTCCTCCGCGAAATACTATTCGATATAAAAAATATTTTTATGTTGTTGGCAATAAAAACAACAAAAAAAAAAATAAAAATAATACCACATTTTGTTTTAATGCAAAAAAAAAAAAAAAAAAAAAACCAACTGTATTTCTGGTTTTCAAACTATTTCGCTACCTCAAACATTACTAATCAACCTCAAATAACTTATTTTTCCACATAACAACATACCTACATATTAAATAATCTATTAACTCAAATTTATTAACAAATCCAATTATATAAAACAACTCCTTTTTCCTAGGGTTAACCAATTTCCAAACACTCATTCAATTTAAAAAAATTTCATCTTCAATGCTTCACAATACAAGTTCACTTTAAAATTTCTCAAACAAACTCCTAGGATAAAAAAATCTTATTTTTATCGCTGACATCAACACAAGCTAATCTCATAATGTAAAATAAGCTAGTTTACCTTACCAATCAAATAGATATTATCAAATTCATGCAACCATTAATCTCAATGAACCTACCACACCAATCTTGTTTATTTTCAGATTTCAATTTTAACCACCAACCAAACCTAACTTTACAACTTATAACATTTCAGGTTTTGAACATTCAAATGAGATTTTACACCAAAATTCATAAAACAACAAATTCTAATCCTACCAAGGCTTAACCTAAATTCTTTATTGACAAAATGCTCAAAGTCAACTTCCCTTACCTGAATAGCAGAGACACTCCAAAAGAGCTCCAAAAACCTAAAAGTATGAAGACTCTAACCTGTATCATGGAGCATCTGATCAATGATCAGACTACACTACAAGAATTGAAACTACGAGAGATTCCTCTTACAGTCTTTGAGGGCATATGCAACAGCTATACAGAGACTTATAGAACATATTTAAAAATTGACTAAAAGGAGAAAAATGGTAAGATTTAACTTACTAAAATAGAGTTTCTGATTAGATAGTGTCGCTTAGATTGTTGCTATGAGTCCAATTGTGGACTCTGATAGTTAAATTGATGAAGTAGGAAAGCAGGATTTTAGAAAGAAGATAAAGATAAAAGAGAGGATATGAAATTTAGAGAGATGATGGTTTTGTGAAAGTGAAACTTTATTATTAAATATTTTTATATGTTTTTAGTTTATTAATAAAATATTTCAATGCTCTTGTCATTTTTATCACTTCTACTCTAAACATAAATTTTTAGATCATTATACTAACGATTAAAGATCTAGATTTCACGAAGGTTATCTACTGATTCAAAAGTATTGGTTTAAGATTGACTACAATCTTGAAATGTTATATAAAAGTAAAATATAACGTGTTATGGATATTTTTTCTTATGAAAAATGTATAAAATTAGATTTATCTCCTCAATTGATATTATTTATTTCATCCCATATAGGTGAGGTTAATTTAACATGTTAGTTGAATCATGATACAAATTATCCATAGGAAATCTTATATTTATATAATATATAAAAATATAATTAATAATCATAACTATATTCAGAATAACATGGATGCAAGAATACTGACAGATTTTTCTACTACTCGTGGAAATTGCAAATCGTATCTAAAAACACGAATATATATGGTGCAATACTTATTACTATGAAATTCAACGATTATTGTGGTGTTTGAAGAGAAAAAAGTGTCACATTTGTGATGAATTTAAAAAATGCGGGTGCTAAACCAAACAGTTTGCATAAGGTACACATTATGTTTTTGAGTGATGGAAAAATCTAGTTTAAAATATGTTTTTGAGTGATGATACGCCTATACCAAGCACTCTAATAATACTTACACAAATGACTTTGTTTATTTTTTATTTTTTAGTTTTTTTTTTCATTTTTAAGTCACTTAGTGTCCATTTATTTATTTTTTCCACGTAGTTTTATGTCCGTGTAAAATACAAACATATTTTTTACTTTACATACTTTAAATAATTCAAATAATAAATTAGTATGCATATGGTGGACGTAGATCAATATGAACACTGCTAGGGTGTCGGGAGAATAAAAGAATAGAAGAGATAAGTAATTTAAATGAAGACCAAAACGATTATATGTTAATAATTTACTAATATATACTTAATTAAAAATATATGATATAAATATTGAGAATCTAATTTTCAAATTCTAGTCACTAAAATTTATTTGCATAATATATTTGTTGATGAAATTACATAACATGCTATATTTTAAATTAACCTTCTTCTATTACAATAATTATATTTTCATAGTACATATATATATATATATATATTAATTTAGTACTTTTGGATTTTTAAAGTTGGAGTTATCTTTGACAATTTAACCTCCTATCATATCTTGTGAAATGAGTAATTGAAGAAAAAATGAATTATAAATGCTAAAATAATATATTGATATGTAATAATAGTTTGATGTGGAATTCGAATTAAGTATTTCTGTTATATTAATAATATCCCGTCAGAAAATATTTAAACATTCACGTTTGATAACAAAATTTAACACTTAGATTAGAAATTAGAAATTGGATAATGTAGCAATGTTTGACAAAAATTGGTGAATGAAAAAAAACAAAAAAACAAACAAGCAATTAAAATTTTACAAAAACTAAAATCGTTTTAAGGAGAGTACGATGAACAAAAATGGATTCAAGCTATTGAGAAGGCTAAGGTAAAGTGAGAGAATCTTCACCATTTCTTACAGGATCACTCTCCATTCTTAATTTACAGAGAGTTGTTCTTCTTAGCCTCGTAAAGAAGCCAAGTGAGGAATGTTGCGCGTAGCTCCCAAATTCTTCACCACCGCACCGCTTCGGTCCATTTCACCCTTTGCATATCACTTCTCAGTCCGTTCTGTCGCTGACTCTGCGCCTTTCAACAAAATCCGCATTCAAAGGGATGATGACACTGTGAGTCACCACAACCCCTTCCAAATCCATTTCTTTCATATCAAGTGTTTTGGCTCATTGGGTTGCTTTGTTTTGCCGCATTTTGTTCATAATTTTAATTCCCCACTTTCTTTCATCTGCAAAATAGAATCTTTCTGACTTTTTCTTTTTCTGGGTGGCGATTGAGTAATGGGTTTTTGAGTTAGACTTGGATGGTATTGATGAGCCACCACACTGAACAAGATAAAGCTTGGAAATTTTTTTGCCTCAATGTATTGGGTAATTATACTCTGGAAGCTGTTAATTGGAGTCAGAACTTAAAAAAAGATTATTTCATGCTGGGCTAATATTGATTCTGGACTACAGATGGAAATTTGTGTGCATCTCAGCCGTAATGTGGAAAATATACATGGCTGAACTAGTGGTTGAGGACCATTTTTGAAGTTGTGATTTAGAGCAGATTGATAAGATATAATTTTTAGTGATGTTGTGGGACTGAAGTTTTTTTTATGCCATTTTCTATATAGATTTCTATGTTTGCTACCTGTAGTGCAACCTTATTGCTAATTTTCTGCTATTTAATTTCTGTTTTCAATGATTAGGCATTTGATGCATATGTTGTTGGCAAAAACAACGCTCCTGGAATCGTTGTGCTTCAGGAGTGGTGGGGTGTGGATTTCGAAATTAAAAACCATGCTGTGATGATTTCTCAACTCGGTCGGGGATTCAAAGCTCTTATTCCAGAGTAAGATAACTATTGCCACCTAAAATTTCTTTATCTTTTATCTTTGTGTGTTGTGTGGTAGCATATGCTGGATTCAGATTTTTTTAAGGGTTCTTTCCTATTATCCCTAGTCTGTACAGAGGAAAGGTTGGTCTGGATGTCGCAGAAGCACAACATTTGATGGATGGTCTTGATTGGCAAGGTGCTGTGAAAGATATTCATGCTTCAGTTAACTGGCTTAAGGCAAATGGCTCAAAGAAGGTTCCTACCTATTCATGTGTTGTCAAAATAAATTATTTATTTAAAGCACCCTCTTAACTACACCACCGAATTCTTAATCTGTTGACCTGTGTCAGAACAGGCATTGTTTTGATGCATGAATTAATGGAAAAATTTACCTGTGAAAATCATAATTTTTCCCATTACAAATCATTGGTTATAAAGGCACAATATTGATTTTCCAATAGATAGGCGTTCAGCATGAAAAGAAGAAAAACCAATACCTGGGGGTTTTAAAATTCATCAAGCCTTGTGCTATTAAGTCATATATTATCTGACCCTATTGATCATGTATATGCTGCTTCTATCTTTTTTGTCCCAAAATTTTAATATTTTGTTATTATTATGGTGCAAGTATTTTATAATTGTAATTAGTGAGTCAAGATAGGCTCAGCCAAATACTTATGCTAATTTGGATTCATCTTCCTTTTATTTTTATTTGGAAAGTTCTGCATCATGATCATGATAACTAGGTCGGAATTATTTTACTGGCATTTTTATAACATTCCACAGTACATAATTTTGATGTGCTTTTGTGTCTTATACTGTCACGAAATGGTAAGTTTGTAAACAGAGTGCTTATTAATGTAGTTTGAAAATAAAAGAGCTCATTAGCTTATGTATTTTTTATAGGTAGGGAGCATGGGAATTAATTCTGTTCCGAATCAGATAATTTAGTTCCTCTGTTTCTCATAAATTAGCATGCCAAAAGTGATACATTATACTGAATCCGGATACTCTTTTTCAATACTTTCTACATTGAGAAATACCATTTTGCTTAAATTAGAGGTAAGTCACTGGTTGAAGAACTTGTGGATTTATCTTTAATTGCAACAGGCTGGTGTTACTGGATTTTGTATGGGGGGTGCACTCGCTATTGCAAGCTCAGTTTTGGTTCCAAATGTTGATGCTGCAGTAGCTTTCTATGGAGTTCCTTCTTCTGAGCTTGCAGACCCTGCCCAAGCCAAGGCTCCTGTTCAGGCTCACTTTGGAGAGCTGGATAATTTTGTTGGTTTTTCAGATGTTACGGTATGAGAATATATTTACAACACACATTGCTGATCTTTGTTAGGTGGCTTGTTTTCCAAGTAAAGTATTCTTCTTTCTTATCTTTTTAGGGGGTTTCCTAATTTCTAAGTGTATGCTTGGATTTCAGTTAGGAAATTAAGTTGAGTTGAACTCAACTAGAGTTAAAAAAAGCAACTCATTTTAAGTCAACTGGAGTTTGAGGTGAATTTTGTTTTTAACTCACCAACATTAATAGAGATGCAAAATATAATTTTCAACCATGCATCATTTTCTTCATCCTATCTTCTACGAGTGAAAGTTCTTGCCTTTTTGTTCTTTTCATTTTCGTTCCTCTATTTCTTCATCTTATTATTATTCACCATCCTTTCCAAGCAAAGCATACCCTAAGTAATGCTCAGAAACTCTTGAAGCTTTTATGATACACAATCCAATTTCCCGATGAGGTGTCTTATAAAGGACAAAACTCCAATGCCTACTGGCCATGAATTTCTTCACCTAGTGAACATAGAATTTTACCTCTTAAAGAAACACAACCTTTCTATATCATTCCTATGCTGCCAATGCACAGTGTGTAAAATGCTATAAAGTTAATTCAACTGCTTTGATAAAAGCTAATGACCAATCCCTTTTGAGTTTTACATTCAATATACATTTTCAGGCCACTTTCATCATTTAACTGCAACCATAGCGCCATCATCTGACTTTCCTTTTCTTTATCAACAAAATGTTAGGTGTTAATATGTTAGTTTTTGTTAACAAGGGGATTGATTCAAACAACCTATCCATCTCTCCCTTCCACTTTCACCACTAAGTCAATCTTATATCTCCTCATCAATACACATTCTGACTAGAAAATATTTGTTTGGAAAAGTTTTTGGAAGGGAAGAGGGAGAGAACACTTGTTAATGTTATGAGCTTCCAAATTATTCTTCACTAGTAATATCATGTTTGAACATTGTTTAATGTCTCAGGCAGCCAAGGCCTTGGAGGAGAAGCTGAAGGCATCTAGAGTTGCTCATGAGGTACACATATATCCTGGCAATGGACATGCATTCATGAACAGGTCTCCTGAAGGAATCAAGAGGAGAAAGAGCATGGGAATGCCAGATGAAGATGAAGCTGCAGTTCAGCTAGCATGGTCTCGTTTCCAGTCATGGATGACACATTACTTAACTGGCTAAGTATTTGATTAGTACTGCCTCTATGGTATGCTATACTTCTATATTCTATCTTTGCATAAACTCTAAATATGGTGCTTGTTTCCTTAAGGGTGGATTGCATACATGCACCCCTTTGAGAAATTTGACTTGGGAATAATTTTGAAACGGTTCTAGTTTGTCCATAAGAAGTAAATATGCTCTTTGTTTATTCATTGGTGTCATTTTTCTCTATTTTATGGTCTTCTTTTTCAAAGGTTTTATGCGTGCAAAACCGACAATCTTTTTGTTGAAATGAAAATTGAATCAAAGCTGATAATAAAGTTGAGTTTTGGACAGGGTCAACAATAGTATTGGATTGGGTTTGAACACGATTCAAGTTTTGCATATTTCATTCATATTTTTTCTATTTCTATACAAGTTTTCTTGTTAGAAATTTGAGTTTAACTACTTTTTTTATCAACCCTTCTGCAACATCAACTTGACGTTGACACTTTGATATTGTTGTAAGAAACGACCACCTTCATCCTATGAAACAACACACGGATACAACACGATCACTGATCACGATTTATATAATGAACCTGAAAAGCTGATATATGTGTATATATTAATCTAAATTGAAAAAATAAAATTTATATAATTTGTATTTTAATGTACACTTGCAAGATACACGTGGTTCACGGTCTATTTGGGTCCACTTTTGATTAATTTGTATCTGGTTTGAGTTTGACTAACTTGTGACAACTAAATATTTGGTTTCTTACACAACTTAAGTAACCAAAATTGGTATGAAATTTGATTATCTACATGTGTTAATTGCAGTTAGAGAAAATAAAATTTTGGTGATTACTTTAGCTTTTGATGGTGGGTGAGTGTGAACACAATGATAGTGTAATGCTGAAGAGTGTGGATCTGAAAGAAGAAAAGGGTCACGTGAGGAAAGACTGATACAAATTGCAGCTTAAACAGCTACAATCCGACCAATATCTTTATGCATAATAATGACAAATCAATCAATTTTTAATTTAATTTTGTATAATTTATTGTAATAATCGTAAAACACATTGAGGATAAATAAAGTTTTAGTTATTTTAATGATAAGTATTTAAATATATTTTGTGGATGAGAAGCTCTTAGACTTTTCTCCGCAAACCAATAGTCCGAGGCACAACAAACAACATTGAACACGTAAGTTTTATAGGTTTTTTTTTTTTTTTTTTACTTTAATTAGATTTTTATTTCCTGAATTTTGGGATAATTCAGGATTTGGTCTCTAAATTTAGAAGAATATTTTTTTAATCTCTCAAAATTGAAAAAAAAATATTTTAATCTCTAAATACCAAATTTGAGGAAGGTAAATGGGTTTGTTTTAGGTTTAGAGATTTAGGATTTAAAACTATCTTTAGTCTCTTAAAATTAATGATTAGGGACTAAACTATATTTTTTTTCAACTTTGACAGAATAGAAAATATTTTAAAAAAAAAAACTGTTTTGGTCTTGAAGACTAAAATCATATTTTTAAATTTGGAGGAACTAAAAAATACTTTTAAAATTTAAAGAAGCCAAAACCATAACTACGCTAAATTTTAGAAACTAAAAGCACAATTAAACATTTTTTTAACTTCAAAATAAAAAATTATTAGAAGGTTGAATAATACAATATATATACTCATAGTAGTCCAGTAAAACTATTAATAAAAACATAAATATATATACATATACATATATATATATATATATATGAACACACTAATACAAAAAAAAAATTATACACTATTTGAATAGATGCATTTACAGAGCCAAATAAATTAATATAAGTAATTCAAAACATAAGTAATAAACTTCTTATACCTTACATATATAATAAAATCATCCCTAAGTTGAGGTATGTGTTTGTCCTAAACCTGTATTATCTTTTAATTGTGTGTAAATATACGATCATTATAGTCACAATATAAATAAACACATAGGATGTAAACTAACTGAAAAGAAATAAAATATACAATTTATTCCATTTAACAAAAGTAAATATCATATGAAACCTTAATACATCATATATAACATCAAACACGTTCATTTTCCCAATAAATGTTATGAATGAATCACACTCTATTTACAAATTTGAGGATTTCGAAAAGATTAATATTGAGTAAGTACTAAAAACTATCTTATCCATTATCAAAATATATATGATATCAAAGGTAGCCGACTATAATAAAGATAACTCTTTATACACGTTTTCCAAAGTGACCTAACAAGACCCATGCTAATATTTTTCCAGAGTTACAAAATATACGAAGATGAAAGTGTTATGCTTGAATGATGCATCCATCACCCACAATATTCAAGAAATCTATCAAAACAATAGACATATGTGTACAAAAAAAATAAAGAGAATACGAACTTAAGTTTCTTAGAGTTACATGGACACACGTTATTTGATTAAGCTTTAAATTTAAGAATTAATCAAATTTATACGAAATAAATAGCTGTTTTCTATTTCTTCCATTAATCAACTTCAAAATTGTATGTACAATGTCCATGAAGCTATACTATTGAGTCTTCCTTCTACAATGTCTCCAGTTTATTTGAGATGTAAATAGAAACCCAAAACACATGGTTTACGCGTCTAAGAAGGTCTGAAGAAATTAGAATGACGAAGAAGAAGAAGAAAAAGAAAACAAAGCAAAAGTTGGTTCCAGTTAGGTTGGGAAATTATTATGAAGTTGATCACTTTCTTTCCGTGATGTTAGAATCGAAGAAGTAAAACCGACCTATACCTTCTAATCAAATAAAATATCTAGCCAGATTTGGCAACATATGCATTTTCTCATTAAAATAAGCCAAAAGGAGTCGTAAAAAGTTGCGTTCATTCTCAATGAATTGAGTTGGAGAAATGAAAACTTCACATAACTTCTCTATTAGTTTTATTTGATAAAATATAGTTCGTGCATCAAACGTGTAAAATGTATACTCATTACTAAAATATAGTTTTTTTAATTATAATAATCATCTAAAAAAACTATATTATATATGAATCCTTTACATTAATTAACCGTGTTTAGAAATCAAACTATCATTGTCATTACCATGCTATACTATAAGTAATTGCTTTACATTAAAGCAATGCTGCTTTATGACCTTTTTTAGAGTTTTTATGATTCAAATATATTTTTAGTTTTTATAATATATCAATTTTATGTTTGGTTTCTTACAAAAGATGACTTTTATTACTTTGTTTCAGTCCTTGTAATATACATATTTTTTACTTTTGTAAATGTAATTAATTTATCTTAAGTATGCTACTATTTTATTACTAAAAGAAAATAATAAGAGTAAAATAAAAAAATATATGACAACAAAATAATTTCATTTTATCATCTATAGTTCTTTGTAATCTATGTAAGCTTTGTTAATTATAAAAATTTTCCACATTTATAAATCATAAACAAATTTACATAAAAGGTTTAAAAAAATTTCTTCGACTCAACCCTAGTTTAGTATATTTGTAGATCTTTTTGTTTATGTATTATCTAACTTATTTTTATAATGTGACACTTTTAACACATACTTAAATTAAATTAGTATAAAAAGAAGAATATAAGCATATATTTTTTTCTATGTTTTTGACATATATTACTCCAAAAAGTAGTATACCATGTTTACCTTTCTACATACACATCCTCTTTTTCTCCAAAAATGTGACACAATATGCATGCATGAGTGTTCAAAATAACAAGAGAAAGAAAGAAAGAGAAAGATAATTAAGTTTGTGGTGTGAAAGTTTGTGGGCATCATGTCATATGTGTATCGAAGTCAAGAGTGTAAAGAGATAGAAAGAGAATGCAATGAAAGAAGGGACCCATGCTTACTCTTTCATCACATCACATTACAGCCTTTGACTCAGACTACACTTTTCACGAGCCTCATGAGCCGGCCCAATAGGGGCCCTCATTTTCCAGAACCAACGCCTCAATCTCTTCTTCCTAATCCTTCGCCTTCTTCATTCACACCAAAATCATACTCATTCTCCTACACAACAACATTACTCATATTAATTTCCTCATTTTTTTTTCTCATATCATTGGTGCAATTTGTTGAATTTGGTTTCGTCAACAAGCTTACCTTTCGGGAGATCCACCAACTTTCTTTTTTCTTCCCTAGTTACTATTAAATTAGTATATGACTTTTTATAAACAATTCATACCCTATAATTAAGGGTGAGCAATCTACCCTATATTGTTAGCCTTCCAAAAATTACACAATCTCCATTTTCAAACCTATATTTACGACACTTCTATACTTTCAATTCAAAACTAAATATGACTAAATCATCATTCATGATGGATTTTCCTACACTTCTTCAAATAAAATTACTTTACCCATTAGTATAATCATGTACCATTATCTTTCAAACCCCAAACAAAAAAAATTTTTAATTATCTTTTGGTTGAATCATGACACAAAAACTTTAAACATGTTAAAAAAGAGCAATATTAAGGGTACAAAAATATTGTATTTTATAGTAACAAATTTCGTACTTATCTTGTCTGCATCATTCATCCATTATTCATTGAGTTGAAAACATAGAATATTCAGGAACAGAAAACAAAATGAAAAATATTACATAAATATATGCATAACAGATCATAACTGAGAACTATTTTTTTATGAACACGTAACATTAACATTGACAAGTCTTTGTCCACATGTAAAACTGAAATGTAATAATACTAGAAAGTTATTCAAAGCAAAGAGAGACAACAAGAGTTCTGGTCATCTTCTCAAGTCTCAGCTGTCCCGTTTTATTGCCGAGTCCATTGCATCGTTTATAAAGACTTCACAGACTTCTCTCTCTTTCTCTCTCTCTTTCTCTCTCTCTTTAGTCTTATTCTCTCTGCATCTTTCTCTCTCTTGGAATTTATGGTTAGAGGTGGTGGACTCTCCATGGATTCAGATCCAATTGGGAGCTTCTTCCTCCACAAGCCTATTGTTCTCAACTCTTTCCCTGAAGACACCAACCACCCCAAGTGGAAACCTAGTCCTCATAACAACATGGAAGCCACTGTTAGTGCCAAAGACACCATCCCTTTCCAAGTCAACCTTAGCTCTTCTCCAAACAATCATGATTCTTCTCCATCATCCCTCCACAACAGAACCGAGATGGACTTCTTCTCCGACAACAACAACAAGGAGGACAACGTTTCCGCTTCTGCCTCTGATCATCGTCATTCCACCACCACGTTGGAATTCAAAGTAAACGTGAGTGACTCACCCATCATCATATTTTATGGAAAAAACTCTTTTTTATATTGTTATTCTATCAGAATTGAAGTTTCATATCAATAATCTATGCTAATGTTTAATAAAGTCTTTTGCTTCGTCTCGATTATTGAAATGAATCTATTGTAATTTAAAAGTAGTACCAAAAGTACCCGAAGATGTGCATCTGTGTATAAGCTTTATCCATGTATTTTATGGCTTATTAAATTTGCACGAACTTTGTGTGTGATCATTTTGTTGGTTGCTCATCAATCTGTGTTTTGTTTTTAATAGACTGTTCTGAATCTTCTTACTACCAACACTAGCAGTGATCAATCTATGGTGGATGGGGAGATATCACCCAATTCAGAAGACAGAAGAGCTAAAAATGAGGTAAAGATCGATAGATATGTATAACAGTTTGTTTAATTTAATGAGATCACATGCCATGGGGTGGTTCTCTTTTCGTTTGTTTTATTTTGGAGGGTCTTCTAAAGTTGAGCTTTTTCCATGAACTGTTTTAGCTTGCTGTGCTTCAAGCTGAGCTTGAGAGAATGAAGAGGGAGAATCAAAAGCTGAGGAACACGCTTGATCAGGTTAACGTCAATTACGATGCACTTCAGATGCATTTTATGAATCTGATGCAGCAGCAGAAGGCCGAGGGAGTTGAAGAACAAGAAGTGATTGGTGGAAAGTTAGAAGAGAAGAAGCAAGGTGAGAGTAGTGGGGTATTGGTGCCAAGACAGTTCATGGATCTTGGATTGGCTACGAATGCTGACACTGACGAACCCTCTTCTTCATCAGGGGGAAGAAGTCAAGATCGATCAGGATCACCCAACGCAGAAGTGGCTTCGAAGGAATTGGTGACCAGTAAGAATGAGAGTGTTAACGAGGAAGGGCATGACCTAGAGAAGAAGGAATATGGTAGAGGGGTTGAAAGAGAGGATAGTCCCTCAGGTCATAATTTTGCTGGTGATAAAGTTCCAAGGTTCAGTCCTCAAAAGAATAACGTTGAACAGGCTGAGGCAACCATGAGGAAGGCAAGAGTTTCCGTCAGAGCTCGATCAGAAGCACCCATGGTAAGTAGTAGTGCATGTTCTTCAATTTTGGAAAATTGTTCATGATAATTTTTTGTTCATTTTAGCTGATAGAGAAGTTTTTAATTGTCTCAGATCACTGATGGTTGTCAATGGAGAAAGTATGGGCAGAAGATGGCCAAAGGAAATCCATGTCCTAGAGCTTATTATAGGTGTACCATGGCTGCTGGTTGCCCAGTTAGAAAACAGGTATTTATCAATGTCCACTATAAAGCTTGATTTCCTGTTTTAAAACAAGATTAATGATTTCACTCTTTTTAACATAGAAATATTAGATAGAAGGTTAGGAAGAGATGTAAATTAGGTGGTAAAATCAGGGAGTGAAAAAATCAAAATTGGTTCAAAACTAGTATTACTACTCATTATCTTTAGTTATTGACTTGAAGGTTTTATTTAAAAAAGGTTCAACTTTTTGGGATTGCAATTTTGACTACATGTATATTTGGCCATAGTCTTTTACAATATTTCCACAAAATCTCAACAGCAATTTGAAACCTTTTACACAACCAATTGCAAACAAGTTTGCATGCACATATAAGTTATAATAATTTAGGTTCATTTGTTAAAGATGGATAAGAGTACAAACTAGTACTATTAAATTGAAGAATATGTTCATTTCAAGGCTCAGTTACTGTTGTTCAATATGTTAGGTTAAAGTTCAAGTGGTTTATCTAATCCAATATATTGTACTTGAAATAAACAGGTCCAAAGGTGTGCTGAAGACCGAACTGTCCTCATCACAACCTATGAAGGCAATCACAACCATCCTTTGCCTCCAGCAGCTATGGCAATGGCACAAACCACTTCCTCAGCAGCAAGAATGCTTCTTTCTGGGTCAATGTCTAGTGCTGACAGCCTAATGAATGCAAACTTACTCACAAGGACACTCCTCCCTTGTTCTTCAAACATGGCTACTATCTCAGCATCTGCTCCATTCCCAACTGTTACATTGGACCTGACACAGTCTCCAAACCCTCTACAGTTCCCAAGGCACCCTAACCAGTTACAAATTCCCCTCCAAGGTGTCCCTCAGAGTTTTGCAAACTCACCAGCCTCTTTAATGCCTCAGATATTTGGACAAGCACTCTACAATCAATCAAAATTTTCTGGTCTTCAAATGTCACATGATGCAGACCCTTCACAGTTTGGTAACCACCCTCAGCAGGTACCACCACACCTTGCTGACACAGTTAGTGCTGCCATCGCTGCTGATCCAAACTTCACTGCAGCTTTGGCTGCAGCTATCACTTCCATTATTGGTGGTGCCCAGAAAATCAACAACAGTAATAATAGTAACAATAATGGCAACATGACAGCCAGCAACAACACTGGCAATGGCAACATCACAAGTAGCAACAACAGCAACGGAAAGCAATAAAATAAAATCAGCAATTCCAGTAGGGAATTAGTTCACCCCTTTCATTTTTTTTTTACGACATTAATTTAATTTGATTTAATTAAGTTGATTTTATGACCTTTTTATTTGTTCATTTGTTTTTTATCTGTGATTCAGATTTGGCATAGAAAATCTTTTATTTGGTTATAGACTTTATATCTATCAGTTGTTATCCCTCGGCAGTTTGCTGAAAACTGTATACAGAAAAATACATAAAATTTATATAAATATATATAAGAAATCACTTTCTTTCCTCACTTTTTCATAAAACATGGAAATATATCTCTTCATTCCTTTGCAATATTTCCCCACGGTAGAGGCTAAATCTTGTTGAAAAAGAAAATTCGGGATGGCGAAAGAAGATATCTATTGCGTGTAACAAAGGGCGTTATATGGAAAGAGAAATGAGAATTCAAGAAAACCGTCTGAGAGTAGTTAAAGGGGATGTCACTTCTTGGACGCGTATTTTTATAGAGAGAAAATGAACACCGACTCAGAGAGAGTCATGATCTTCAACTTGTCTTTTCCATTGCGCCATATTTGGTCAAACAGCTATGTGAATGCAGACTAGCATGTTAAGAATTGACATCATACGCATTTTGGTCATAATTTTACCTTTGTTTTCATGCATATATATAATAAATTACAGCTCACAATCAAACGGAATAGCTTTTTCTTGTTAAACTTAGGCGTTGAAAAGTAAGTTTCCAACTGTAATACATGGCTAATATATACTATCGTCTAACAGTAACCCTATAGTTTAGTTCTCTTTATTAATTAGTATCTTAATTTTCTTTTGAACGAAAGCTACTTTTGCTTTTGACAAAATCATCATCCACACAAGAAGATAAAGTACTGCTCATGGTAATCTCTTGTCAAGTCCTGACTAAGGATATGAAATATAATTTTTAGTCTCAAGCCTTCTGTAGGAGACGAATTAATGCATGTAAGGGAGGCACATTTAATGCCCAAAACTTGGGTTTATTAATTCATATCTCTGCAAACTTATTATGACCAGCTGATCTATTAGGTTTACAAGTATTTATAGATAAACTAAATGAAATCTCACAGACGCATAAGGTTGTCTATTAAAGTTTGATTCAGATTACTTCCTATTATATGTGAATAACTTTATATTAAGAAAATTTTCTAAACTAGCTATAATAGAAGTGATAAAGACATTTTCATATATGTCACCATGTAAGTGCAAGTATATGTGAATAACTTTATCTGAGACCAATAAAGGGTATATATATACATACGTACATATATATATATAGGTTATTCAAAGGAAAGAGTTTCGTCTGTGATACTATACAAACCTAACGTGGTTACCAGACCTAAAGTGATGCCTCCTATTTCATCAACACACACATGCATTTATAGGCTTTATGGTGAAGCTATCAATTAGATTACTATTCATTGAAGCCTTTTGTCGTTATGTTGTACACGCCAAAGCCTAATATTACCAAATCCACTATAGTATTGGGAAATGTGGTAACTAGATTTTGTGCATTGCTTTTGAGTCTAGCCTGTGACTAGTTTGTATAGGAAGTTATATAGTAAAGTCTTGATGTGTTGGTCGTGACTTGTGGGCTTCATCATTTAATTGTTGCATGCCTTCACTGCCAATTTGAAAGCTCAAATAAGCAATAGGCTATGATTCTTGAATGCTCAGGCTCATTGAGCATTCCCATGCTTCTGACCAATGTGTTATTCAGCACCAAAAGTAACTACGTACAACCTTTTTTTCGAAATTTTGTGCAATCATGCGCATAGATTATAATTCTATTCTCAGTGATCCACTACATGCATCCACCTTTATTTCATTAAATAAACTATTAAATTGGATTGGTAAACTCTGTTTGGATTAATTATTTGCAGTTTAATGTGCTTTAGTGATTGTATGAACAAATTTTGTCGCTATTTTTAGTTTTTACACGATTTTCTGCGTTGATTTTCGGAGGTTGGTTTTTGACACCTTTGTGTTAGTGACCTTTTCAACAAAACCTAAACCTACGAACCAAAACACTTGATTGTTTCGGCACCAGCGGCATCTGTATCAGTGTTATGGCGTAGACAAGATTAAAACAATAAGAAAACACACGAACAATTATAGATATGGTTGGTCAATGAGACATGTGCGCAATGAAGAGAACTATTATTTTTCTTACACAACATATATACAGTAAAAATATATATGACTATTTTATTTTTAAGAACAAACATGATATAATTTCTATTATATAAAATTCAATTTCTTTTCCATTCACTAACACGTAATGTTTCATTTTATACAATGAACTGAATAAAACTTTGCACGCTTTTACTTGGAGTTGCTAGAAATCGACAATTTAAGTTTACAAAATTTGAAATATTTGAAGTATAGTAATTTCGGTTTCAACTTTAGGAGTTAGTTTTAGAAAATTTGGACTATCATTTGAAGTGTAGCATAATCAAATAACTAAAGGTAATCTTGATTTCCATCTACAGTAGTAACTTTTACAAAATTTGAGTTCTTCTTTGAAGTGTAGTGTAATCTGTAGGGTTCCATTTCAGGTGGGATTCCATTTCTAACTCCATCAATTTTTTATTCCAATACACATCATCACTATGCTTGCTAATGACTTCAAGATAGTCACGCACGAGATACATAAAGGAAAACATTGAAGTCACGAGATAGACAGAGGAAAACATGAAGCCACGAGATACATAGAGGAACCTAATCAAATCCTCTTTCTTCATACCAAACATCCTTGTTTGTGAGAGAGAGAAACCTAATCTCTCCAAGGTATTAATTTCTCAATTTCTCTCTTTCTAATTTCTTGTCTTGTAATACTATTCGTGTTTAATTTTTTTACGTTCTATCTGCCGAATGCTTTATGAGAATGTAATTGTCCCTTCTACACTGTATATGCAAGTTACACTGTATGAAAATTAGACTCTAATAATAGTCATGTGGATATTAATTAGGGATTAGCTGTAAGAATTCCTCTGTACCTTTATTGTACAAGAATTTTGTGCAACATTAGTTATTTCACTTTTGAAATGATAATCATGGCACTTTAATTTTGGTGCCTTTAAGTTCTATCAGATTTTATTTCTTGACAGTTTCATTTTGGTTTCAAAATTTAATTCTATGTTTGCAAGAAAACAATGTACTCCTTTTACATGTGCTATTTTTTGAATAATTCTCAACAGTTGCACTTTTCTCCAACTGTCAAACTTCTAGTATGCGGCTAATACTCTTTCCCCAGTTTCCTTAATTAAAAAAAAAACAAGGGACCTTTCCATTCTCCCTCCTTATTCTTTAGCATTTGAACATATTTTTCAGGTTTATATAAATTACATTTTGGCAGTGAAGTTCATGTAATTTCACTGCTTTAAGCTACATTTAGTTGCATTCCATTTACGTTTAGTCCCGAAATAAGTTCAGCAGCCTAAAGTTCTAATTGTATAGGTTTGTTTATTCTTTCTAACTTTTGTTTTTGGTTATCTATATTTTACATTATGAGGGAAAAAAAATGTATCCAATTTGAAAACTGGGGTTGACAGAAACTGTTTGTCTGCATGGAACTGTTCAAACTTCGATAATCCTTTGAAGTATGGGAAAAATCTCTAAGCAGGAAAAGTTAATAATAGACTATTTTAATTGACCATGACAGTACAAATACAACTATATTCAAAAGAAACCAAATAAAATGCAAACTTAGGGAAAATCTAATCAAGTTTAAGATATCAACTCATATACTTATTTTGTTAGTTTTCTTTTTCAAACAGTTATATAGAATGAGTTAGTATGCAGTTTCATTTCCTTTACACTAGAAGTTAATATTATGCTTGAGTGTGACACTAATTGATTGTTTCAGTAGCTACTCCCACCCAAGTACATCAACCATTATGACCTATATGCCTGTTATAGAGAGACGAGATATGCTTATGCATCTAGATGTATGAGTTCAAGATAATTATCTACCACCAGTATATAATATGTTATTCCTTCCAATATTTTATATATTGTGGTTAGCTTGAAGTTTTATTTCTCTTACACTAATATTAGCCTTTGCGTTCAATATATTCCACCCCTTCACACACTCCACTGACCTCTAAATATAGTAGAATTTATAGTCTTCAATGTGCAGTGCCTTGGCTCTATATATTGTATATTCACATACTTGTGTTTGTGTTTCAGCCCTTATGTATATAACTACAGATGAATTTATCAATTTTACTTTTCCATTCAATCATTCAGCTAATCATATCCCTCTATTGATATTATGTCATTTTCTCTTCTTTAGAACGGGCTTTGTCATCTCTAAGTACTTCTATACTGTCATTGTTACCTTAAAGATCTCAATCTATATTCTAATTGGGATTCTGACATTAAGTTTTGGCCCGTTATACATAATTAATAGCTCGTGTGTTTTCATTCCACCTCATAAAACTGCATTTTTGTCTACCGTCTCAACTCCAGATCACATTTACCAATATCAGGTTTTACAATAATGATTAAAATTTACTTAATTTTTAGTTTTATTTGAGTGAGAGTAAAGTATGTGTCGAAGTATGAAGAACAACGATTACAAAAAAATTGTAGAAGATAAAGTAATATTAGATAAAGTAAGAATTATCACGTACCATTTACCTTTGAAAGTCCTAATCCAAAATACCAAAAGCAGGAAGAGAAAAGAAAGAAGATGAAGAGTATAGACTCATAGACTTGAAAAAGTCTCAATCTTTGAGTCAACAAGATGAAACTTACAGCAGAAAGAAGGTACCTAATATTCTTAAAGTAATAAAAAGAAGGTATCTAGTAACAATTTAATGATTTTTTTATCAGCCAATAATTTAATTATTATTGTGACAAGATGTTATGTTTATAATTTTTTTTCATAAATATTTATATCATTAAAAACTAGTTTTTTCTTGAAAACTAATAAAAATAATGTATTTCTTAATCACACATTTAAAGCTAAGTGTGAGCTTCATATCAAAAACTCAAACTCTACCAGAATACTTAATATTTTGAGCTAATTAACTAATCAAATTTGGTTTGAGTTCATCAGTCTACAGTGATTTATATTTGGTTTTTCAAATACTTTTGTTTACATTTTAATTATCACTTTTTAAAGCAAAATATATTAATGTAAAACCATTGCAAGTGTTTTGAAAAATTTCAACACGATTTGATAAATTAAAAAATGAAATCAAAAGGTTGAAAGGGAAAATATTGAGAGACCCATTTTCATAATACTGGTTTCCTTGATAATATTTTTCTATTATGGATCGTTTTACTCGGCCTAAAGTTTTATTTTTATTTAACTCAATCCATGTTGTAATTTAAAACATATAGAAAATAATATAGTAATGATTTTTCAGTGTTTAATGTTCATCTTCTTGCATGCTAGCTGATACAGTGCAATTACGTATGATTGGTAAGGCAAGAATCAAACAACCCATAAGCATGATAATTCAATATGGTATCAGAGCGGGTTGATCCCGCTCTGTTCCTTTTCCTTCCTTAAATTGAATCCTTTCATTTTTGCTCTTTCTTATACCTTTGATTGCCTCTGTTTTTCATTTCTTTTTCTTGCTCATTGAATTACTATGGATTCATTGCAAAATCCGACAAATCCTTACTATCTACACCCTGGAGAAAACCCAAGGATGGTTCTTGTCACTCCCCCTCTTGATGGGAGCAATTACCACACGTGGAGTTGCGGAATGAAACGAGTGTTACTGTCGAAGAACAAAATTAATTTTGTAAATGGTGAGATCCAAAAACCAGCAAAGACTGATGCATTACATGACGCATGGGAACAGTGCAATGTGATGGTGATTTCATGGATTACACACACGTTAAATCCTCAGATCACGCATAGCACTATCTATATTGACAATGTCACGGAACTTTGGAACGACCTAAAAGAAAAGTTCTCAAAATTTCTGACATTCTTCAAGAAATCAATTCAAGTAAGCAAGGAGAAAGCAACGTCTCTGAGTATTTTACCAATCTGAAGGTGTTGTAGGAAGAACTCGAGTTCTTGAGACCCATACCCGTTTGCACATGCGAAGTGATATGTAGTTGTGACGTAACAAAGATTATTGCAAGATACAGAGACTTGGAACATGTCATTTCTTTTCTGAAGGGCCTCAAAGATGTGTATACAAACGTAAATACTCAAATCCTAAACCTTTACCTAGCATAAATCGCGTCTTTTCGCTCGTGCAACAGCAAGAACGCCAACTCATTGGAGGAGGTGAGACAAGCGAATCAAGAAGCAGAATAAACAACATCAACAATCAAGATTGGAGAACTCATTGTAATCGTGAAGGCACGGGATGGAGAATGCAAGATAGAGGAAGATCAAAAAATTATGGAAAGCAGTGCAGCTACTGCCACAAGATGAACCATAGTGCTAATGAGTGTTATTAAAAAATAATATGAATCAAATTGATAACCAAGGTTCATCAAGAAATCTGGATGACGAACGACAAAATAGTATAGACAAGTAGATTACATCAGGTCAGTCATCAAAACCAGCATCAGGTCAATCTTTAAATCCAGAACAGATGCAACAACTGTTAAAGATCTTACAAAACCCAGAAAGAAGTGGACAAATCAACACTCTGGAAGAAACAAACCCCATGCAAAGTGAAGGTAAACTTTCATGGATACTTGATACTGGAGCTACTGATCATGTAACTTATTTGCGAAATGCTTTTGTTAATTTTCATGAAATCAAACCTATTAAAATCATATTACCTAATGAGTCATTTTTGTATGCAAATTATGTTGGCACAGTTCATATAACTCAAAGTCTTATTATTTATGATGTGTTTTATATACCTAATTTCACTCTTAACATCATTTTTGTTCAAAAACTCATCAAACACTCCGATGTTCAGTGCTTATTTTTCCATGACAAATGCCTGATAAAGAATAGCCATACTTTGAAGATGGTTGGTCTTGCTAGATTGTCCGATGGCTTGTATCGCATCACTAGAAGAGACACTCATTGTAGAGTAACTAGTCTACAAAATTTTAAAAATTGTAATGTAGATATTTGACACTATAGGCTTGGTCATCCTTCAAATAAGGTACTGGATCATGTATGCAAAGATAATGCCAATATACAATATAACAAAATAAACGTTTGTGATTCCTGTTATTTTGCAAAATAACAGATTAATTTTTCATAATAGTAATTATGTTACCCATGATTCCTTTCGTGCATGTTGATATATGGGGTCCCTTTAAGGTTACCTTTATACGTGGTTTTAGATATTTTCTTACTGTATTCAAGACATAGCTGGATTTTTTTAATGAAAAATAAAGGTGAGACCATAGCTTTGCTTGATAATTTCGTTGTCTTTGTGAAAACTTAGTTTAACAAACACATTAAAATTATAAGGAGTGACAACGGATCTGAGTTTGATTACAAGACTCTGTATAATAACTTTGGGATATTGCATCAAACATCTTGTGTTGAAACTCCCTAGCAAAACTCTGAAATGGAAAGGAAACATCAACATATTATGAACTTTGCCAGAAGTTTTATGTTTCATTCTAATCTCCCAAAATAATTTTGGTGCTATGTCGTCTATCATGCAATTTACATCATAAATCGATTACCTTCTGCTGTCATGCATTTTAAGATTCCATATGAACAACTTCATAAACAAAAACCTGATATTTTTGCTCTTAGAATTTTTGGTTGTTTGTGTTTTGCTTCCACTTTAGTTAGCAATAGAGATAAACTAGATTCCAAAAGTAGAAAGTGCATTTTTCTTGGCTTCAAAACAAGAGTAAAAGGGTATGTGGTTTTTTACATTAAAACTAGAGAAACCTTTATCTCTAGAGATGTAGTCTTTCATGAAAGTAATTTCATAAATCTAAAGGACAATGCTGAGAGACATGACGATGGTCTCGAACAAGATTTCTTTTATTTGCCAAGTGAAGACACAAGTGATCGCACTAACCTAAACATGCAGTTAGAGGAACATGAGGGAGAAGGCGATGATTTGAGAAGATCCATGAGATCGAGAAGAGCACCAAATTATTTGAAGGATTATCACCACAATATATCAACATCCAAAGCTCTGAATATCAAGCCTGCAAAATCAAAATTGAAGGTTAAGTACCCTATAAGTTTTGTACTATCATATGATAATGAGTCAGAAACAACTTCATCTAATTTCTTCTATCTCTTCTCATATTGAACCAAGAATATATGAAGAAGTTGTTAAAATACCGCAATGGAGAGATGCTATGAAGGTAGAAATTGAAGCCTTAATGGCCAACGATACTTGGTCCATCACTAAGATACCTCCTGGAAAAACACTCATAGGCTGCAAATGGGTTTTTAAATTGAAATTCAATGTAAACGGAGAGATTGAACGATACAAAGTGAGGCTAGTTGCAAAGGGTTACACATAGATTGAAGGTGTTGATTATCAAGACACCTATTCTCCAGTTGCTAAGATGACGACATTAAGATTACTGGTTGTTGTAATTGTTGTTAAAGGATGGTACCTTGACCAACTTGACGTGAACAATGCCTTTCTACACGATGATTTAAACGAAGAAGTGTACATGGTTCTACCTCCAGGATTGCATGTAGAAAATTCTGATCAAGTTTGTCGCCTAAAGAAATCTTTGTATGGCTTAAAACAAGCCAACCGATAATGGTATGTCAAAATGACAGGTTCGTTGTTAAGTATCAGTTTTGTTCAATCTCTTTCGGATCTTTCCCTGATCATAAAGATAAATAGTTCTTCATTCATAACGTTATTAGTATATGTAGATGACATTATATTGGCTGGAAATAACATAATCTGCATGAATGAGGTAAAATAATTCTTGAATGAAAAATTCAGAATAAAGGATCTGGGACAGTTAAGCTTCTTCTTGGGATTATACATGAATCAACGCAAATACGCTCTGGAGATACTGGCATATAGAGGAATGCTTGCAGCAAAACCAAGTTCTTCTCCTATGGCGAAAAACACGAAGTTACTGTTTGCACATAGTGGTCATACTCACGAAGAAGAATCATATCGTTATAAGGAGACTCTTTTATCTTACGAATACCAGACCAGATATAAATCATGCAGTTCATTTCTTGAGTCAATTTATGCAATCTCCAAATCAGAATCATCACAGAGCTATTAATCGGGTCTTAAGATACATTAAGGCATCTCTTGCACGTGGCATTTTCTTTCCTTATGAGAACGATATACAATTGAAGGCATTGAGCGACTCTTACTGGGCATTTTGTGATCTCACACGAAAATCGACAACGGGTTGTTGTATATACATTGGAGCGTCCTTAGTATCTTGGAAAACGAAGAAACAAAACATTGTTTCTCATTCATCTTCAAAGGCAGAATATAGAGCTTTAGCAACGACAGTTTGTAAATTACAATGGCTTACCTTTCTCCTCCGTGATCTTCAAGTCGATGCAGTTACCCCAGCCAATCTATACTGCGACAACCAAGTTGCTAGACATATTGTAATGAATCATGTGTTCCATGAGAGAACTATATATTGTTTCTAACAAAATGATACATCGACCTAGATAACCCAATATGCATTATTACCAATACTTTCATGTGATCTTAACACAAAATAAATTGCTTAAACTTATATGCATCTTATAATGGGTGTCAACACCCAATTTCGTCTGGGCATATAAAATTAAAATAAAAATGTGTGTTATTATTTAAATAAAAAAAAAAGAGTTTTGATTCCATTCTATTTTATGAATAAAGTTAAAATAAAATTCGTAAAAAAAAAAAAGTAAAGAAAATCAGTCTATTAAAAATTTGTTAAAAAAATAATAAAAATAAAAATAAAATTTTCATTAAAGTGTTGTCATGTCACATCTTCTCTTTGCTTGCCTTTTCTGATGCCCATTAATGATACGAAAATTAATTGAAAATAAATTTAAAAAAATTTAGAAAGGCTAGAAATTTGAATAGTTGATATGATTATTATTTTGATTAATTGCAAACGATTTTATGCTTAATAGTGATTAGATGTTGATGATTTTCAATTAAATGTTGATTGTCTAATAATTAATGTATTTTCTTTTATGCTCATCCTTTTTATTTTACAGGCTCTATTTGGTTAATGTTCTAAAATAGTAATTAGATAATTTATTTATTTTTTGAAAAGTAAAAAAAATAATGATAATAAATATATATTTCAAAATAATAATAATATTAAAATAAAATAGAAAAAAGGTTTAAGTATTTATTTCTATTGTTGTGTTATTTAGGTTGGTTTCAATAAATGTAAAAATGGAAAAAACAATAAAGAAAAAATGAATTAAAATAATAATAATAAAATGTTTCAGCCACATTACCTCCAATATTTCCCATTTATTCTCGAATTTGATTATATGTATGGGAGGTTATGATGTCATAACAGCAATAATGGTACAATTATGCCCGTTTTTCAGTCTGTGTTTGTCTTTGGGATTTAATAGATTTGAATCTGAATTAAAAGAGAATAATCAATTGGTAGTTCACAAATTATAATTAAGTGGAAATAATTAGGGATTAAGGGATTTAAAATTTGAATTAAGAGTGGGTTGACTAGAATTGGTATAAATATGCATAGTGAGCAAGTGGATAGACACGCGAAAAAAAAAAAAACAGAGAGACAACAAGAATCACAATGCTGAAAAATTAGTGGGCATCTAGAGTCATCGAAAGCAAGAGGAGAAGAAGTTCGAAGTTTTTGAAGTACTACTTCAACGGTTAAGTTCGGATCTATATAATTTTGATTGCTCATTTGATTCTTTTATTATCCTATTATTCAATCCTTATTGCTTTGATTCGTGTTAAAACATGTTGTTTGAGGATCTTGAATTGATATATTTTGGTTGCTCACTTGATTCCTTTATCTCTTTATGTAATATGATTGTTTGAGAGCTTTTACAACATCTTGATATTCAACCCTTTATGTTTTGATTCGTCTAAAAATAAATATAAAAAAATACAAGACCATTTTTATTTCTCACACAAAATATAAAATTTTCCTAAAAATTTAACGAATAATTAATTTTTCGAAAAAAAATAATAAAAAAATAATAAAGTGATGTTTTTGTGAAACAATTTTCAAAAAAATTCATAAAAAGGTAAAGTTTTCAAAAAAAAAAGGAAAAATGGAAAAGTTTCTAAACAACTTTAAAAATCGTAAAAAAAATAAAATTTTTTTTTCAAGAAATAAAGAATAAAAATTTTCAAAAGAAAAATTAAAGAATATAAAACATTACTTGATTTTTTTTGGAAAAATAAAAATATAAACATAGTAATAATGATAATGAGAAAATTGATAAAAAAATATTTTGGGCTTAATATTTTTATTATATTAATTATTTTATTTCTATGTCATTTACATTTATTATTTAAATCAATTATTTAGTTTTTATTCAATATTCTGTAAAAGAAAAGAAATATATACTGAAATTATGAACAAAGGGGTAGAGTGTGGTACTGGTGTTCCATGCCACATAAATAATGAATATCAAGTTTTTAATTTTAATTATATATATATATATATATATATATATATATATATATATATATATTTTTATATAAATAAAAATAAATTAAATATATATATTAATATATAAAATAAAAAATATAAATTGTATTTTTTTTCCTTTAACATTAAAAAAAAATAAAAATAATTTAATTATTTATTTTTAAAAAAAAAAACTATTTTATTAACAAACTTTTTTTTTTTTAAGAAATAAAGTATTACATTCCAAATAATTTCAAAAATAATTAAAAAAATTGTAATCATAAACAAAGCATATTTTAAAAAAATAATAAAAAATATTCAATTTCAATAAAAAACGAAAGAACAGTTTTAGAAATTAAAAAAAAATATATAACCAAATATCACCAAACCAAAATTCTTAAAATAGAACTACGTGTACCCTGATTTTCTATCATGTATAGAGATACGTAGGACCAAGGTTAAACCTTGTCGGGTCCAAATAAATAAAATATATATATATATGTTTGTTTTATTTTTGTTTGTTATTTTTATCCACCTAATTATTATTTACTGTTATGATTTTTATAAGCATGTTTTTGTTTGTTTTGTTTTTTATATTTGTTTGTCTTTAGTCTCATTATTATTGTTATTATTTGGAAAAAAAATGATATTTTTTAAAACCACACTTATTTTTATTTATTTGATTAAAGGTACCGTCTTAGGACGGGCGTTGTGGGGTGCTAATACCTTCCCCACACGTAATCGATTCCCGAGCCCTTACTTTGGCTTGCAGACTATTTTATCTTTTTGGTTTTTCCATGGTTTTCATTAATAAGCTATGGTGGCGACTCCAATCTCAATTTAAACATTTTAAAAAAAAATAATTTTTTGATCGCCCCGTCGTGATCCCGGTTGCGACAATCACATTGTTATGAAAACCTCTTGAAAGCGCGTTTGTTAGGTTAAAACTTTTTCTAATTGTTTTCACTAAATGTTGGTTTTGCAAAAGATCTTCAAAAGTATTAAATACACAATTCAATCCTCCCTTTTTGTGTATTTTGCTTATTTTCGCAATTGGTATTAGACCTCGACCTTATTGAGCACCTAAAAGTTGCTAGAGGAAAGATCCAAAACATGACATGTATGGAAGGACATCTCATCATTGAGAAGCATTCTTGACTTTGCTTAGGGAAGACTTTCCCTAATAGAAAGAAATGATGGGAATGTATATCAAGTCCACACACTATCAACTTTGGACAATCATAACTAAAGGAGATATTGAGATCAAAGTGCTAGAAGAAGACTAGACACAAAAGGAGTTTATCAAAATATGAATATAAGAAAATTTGCATGTTTAAAATCACCAAAGAGATATGCGACTCTCTCAAAATCAACTACAAAGGAAAGGAGGATGTTTAGCTAAGGACACTTGCCACCCTTACGCGCCTGTATGAGTCATTCATCGTGAAAGACATTGAGATTATGGATGATATGTTTGGAAGAATAAAGGTTCTTCTCAACGTGGTAGAAGATTTAGCAAAAAGTTTCTCTAAAGCTTAAAATCAACTTGACACTGCTAGATAGCATGCCAAAGGTTTGGGAACCTAACACCACAGTCATCCAAGAGGCACATGATTTGAAAAAGCTCACATAGGAGGAGTTGTTGGGAAGCTTGAGAGTGTATGAAGTGCATCTCCAAGATTGTAACTAAAAGGAGACCTCAACAACATTAGATAAAGGTCTTCAAGCAAGGTCTGCATAAAAAAAGGCTCAGTATAAATGTAAGGAAAATATATCTCCGAAGGCTTTAGAGGAGGACAATAATTTTTCCGAGGTTGAGTAAAAAAACTCACTTATTAGGAACTATCATTAGTGTTCACGGAGTTTAAGTTTATGCTTAAATGTAATTGGCAAGAAAATCAATAGGTCATCTAGTATGAGTAAAGATGACCAAGTTAGATAAAGACGAAGTACCCCAAGCTCAAGTAAAACCAAGATTCAAGAAGAGATGACCGATAGGTACTTGAGAAGACTTAAGCTCTAAGTTAGATGTAGAACGAGCTAAATATTGTCTCATGACAGACATAGAAACATTTAAACTTAATCTTTCTTTTCAAATTACACTAGACTCATCACCTTCATCATCCGATGAAGATAATGAGAATGATCTCTCTTATGAGGATCTTCTCATTAGTTGCAACAAGTTTTTGAGAAATATCTTAAATTAAAACAAAAATTCAAAGATTTATTTTTCAAAGATGAAAAACTCTAAAAAGATCAATTAGCAACTAAGGAGAAGATGTCAACTCTAGAACAAACTCATACACCAAAATAAAAATAACATGTTGTAAGCCATTCAAAATGTATTTTTGGCTTACGACCTCAAACATAACTTGGTCAGTATTAGCCAATTATATGATAAAGTCACAAGGTTGTATTTGAACTAGATTAGTGTTTGATGTGTGACTCTACAACTGACAGAAACATGTTGGTTGGTAAGCATGTTGAGAACATTTATATGCTATACATAGATCATACATCACCAATAATTGAGTGCTTGATAACTAAAGATTAGGATTTGTGGTTGTGGCATAGAAGAATTGCTCATATACGTATGCATCATCTTAACAAGATTATTTCTAAAAATTTGGTTAATAGTCTTCCAAAGCTTAAGTTTGAGAAAGATAAGGTATGTGAAACTTGTTAAAAAGGAAAATAAACTAAAATTTATGTCAAATAGAAAAATTATGTTTGAACTAATAGACCCCTTGTTTGGTCCTCCAAGAACCATTTTGAAAAAAACTATTATGCACTTGTCATTGTAGATGATTTTTCTAGATTCATATGGACTTTATTTTAGGTATCTAACAATTATGCTTTTAGTGCTTTTAAGAAGTGTGTCAAAATTTTACAAAATGGAAAAGGTTGTTGTATTAGTTTTATGAGGGCTTCATATTCTACCTGGTTGTTCCAGGCTTTGAAGACAAAATGTAGAGATTGTTCAAGTCGTACTCCACACCATTCCTGCCCCACACCCCTTCTTGTTTGAGGCGCCATTTACATACAAATTCCACAAGTCATGCTCATTCTCTGAGGGGTTCTTGGTCGGCTTCTGTAATTTTGATATGAAGTTGGCCAAGCACTGCACCCTCACTGGTCCTCTCGGCTCAAAAGATAAATCAAGTTCTAACAGCTCCATCGACCATGAGATCATTCGTCCAACTAGGCCAGGTCTCAGGAAAACCTTCCCTACAAGGTAATCTGTCTTAATGGTCACAGGGTGTCCTTGGAAGTAAGGTCTTAGTCTCCTAGATGTATACACTAATGCCAAATTCGCCCTCTCAATGACCTGATATCTTGTTTCCGCATCATGAAGTGCTCGGCCGGTGAAGTAGACAGGTTTGTATTCTTCCTCCTGCACTAATGTCGAGCTGATGGCGTCCTTTGAAACAGATAAATAAAGTAGCAACCTGCTTCTAGTCTTAGGTTTTCTCAAGAATTGGCATAGAAGATATGGCTGTCTTTATCTCGTTAAAGGCTTCCTCGCATTTATCATCCCACTTGAACCTGTCGACCTTCTTAAGTACCTTTAGGATAGGGCAAATCTTCTTGGTCAATCTAGCTGAAAATGTGTGCCTACCAACCTTTGCACTTCCTTCCGGTTGGTTGGGCTCCTCATGGATGATATTGTAGCACACTTATCGAGATTATCCTTGATTCCACGATGCGTAAGCATAAATCCCAGAAATTTTCCTCCTTCAACTCCGAAAACACGTTTGGCTGGATTCAACCTCATGTTGTAAAGGCGTAGCTGCCCAAAGATTTCGGTCAAGTCTGTCGCAACCGGGGCCACGATAGGGACGACGAAACAAAATATAATTTTAATTTTAATAAAACAGAGGAGTCACCACCATAATTTATTAAAGGAAAACTATGGAAAACCGAAAACAAAATAATGCAAGTTCGCAAAAACCGGATTTAGAGTCCGGGAGTCGGTTATGTGTGGGGAAGGTACTAGCACCCCCACAACGCCCATCCTAAGACGGTACCTTTAATTAAATAAGTAATCTGAGTGTGATGTTTTTAAAATATTTATTTTCCCAAGAAAGAGATTAAGATAAAACAAACAAAATATTTTTTGGTTTTAGGGAGCCCGACAAGGTTTGACCTTGCTCCTACGTATCTCTATCAGGGATGAAGAATCAGGGTTACGCAGTTCTTTGTTTGATAAGATAGTTGGTTTGGTTTGATATTTTGAAAATTTTGAAAACTTGGAAAGACTTGTGTTTGAAAGTGAGGTAAATGAATGACGTCAGTGCCAGGCTTAAGGCCTGGGCTTTGAGAAACAGTGCCAGATTTAAAGCTTGGGCTTTGAGAAACAGTGCCAGGTTTAAAACCTCGGCTTCGAGAAACAGTGCCAGGTTTAAAGCCTGGGCTTTGAGAAATAGTGCCAGGTTTAAGGCCTAGGCTTTGGATAGCAACAGTGCCAGGTTTAAAGCCTGGACTTTGAGGAACGATGCCAGGTTTAAAGCCTGGGCTTTTAGGAGTGGGTATATATCAAATTTGGTGTTGAAAAATAACATGCAACAATTATATGCAACATAGAATTGATACTTTAATTCCAACAAGATCATGCATGCAAAAATGGAACGTGATTGAATGAACTCTTGGCAATGCAAAACTTAAATAGGTGTTACATGGTGGCTGTTTTGGAGGTGAGGGCAGTTGTGGAATTTAAGGAGTTACAGGTGCAAATCCTAATTGGGGTGGTGCAGGAAGCATACCAGTGGGGTATAAAGAGCAGCTCCACTAACCAGAAACCCAACTTATGCCTAAGGGTATTCTGGTAATTGGGGAAGTATGGGTGCAGGCACAAGCGTGGGGGTGTAGAAAGCAACCTCACTCAGAAACCATCCAGGGTTTGGAAGGCACGTGCACAGTGGAACACAAGATTGAGGCGGCGGCAATGGCCTTGGCTGGTGACGATGGAGGCGGCGGCGACGAGGGTTAACAACGGTGGCATGGTGGCGGCCTGGAACCTGGCGGCACCGAAGTGTATGAGTGTCTTATGTGAGGTTGCTTAGGTATTTGGCGGCAGCCCGCGATGGTTTGGGTGGCTGCGTTGCTTGATGGCGTTGAAAGCGATGGTGCTCGCTGCGGTTAGGGACAGTTTTAGGTTGTTTTGGATGAGTTTGGTGAAGGTTCGCAATGGCGTTGAAAGTGGCGGCTCGCAGTGGCGAAGGCGACGGCATGAGGTGGTTCTGCATGGTGGTTTGGAGGCAGGGCCGCGTCATGGTTTTTGATGGAGTAGCGTGATACTTGTGTGGTGGTGACAACAGGTTGAAGGTTTAGGGTTAACTTGATAAGGTGGAGAAGATGCTTGGAGGTGCATGGAAGACATGGAGCCGCACATGTGGCGTTATTTGCATGGGTGAAGGGTGCAGTTTGGAGGTTGAGCGGGAGGTGCTATGACGAGCAAGATGGTGGGTTGCATGCTTGGGAGGTGTTGAAGGTCCTTGGTGGAACCCGTGATGAATGGTGGAAGGTTGGAGCATTGCCTTTGATAGTTTGCAGTGGGGTGACAGTGGTTCGGGCTCACAGTGATGAGAAGCGCAACAGCAACACTAAGACTCTCACCTCGTTGTTGCGTTGTGTAGTTATTGGCATTGGTGTGAGCCCACTCTTCTCTCTTCGAAGCTCTCGCAGCCACCATTCTCAATCACTCTCAGCAAGCGAGCGAGCAATGATTGCTTCGCCGCAATAATCGTCGGAACAATTTGTTATTATTATTATTTATTATTTTTGAAATCAAGGTGGTTCAGAGAAGTTACCACTTTTTGACCCATTCTTCTTGTTATTATTATTTTTTTAAAATTAATATTAAAGATGAATCTACTCAGGAATGAGACCAAAGTCACTCTCCAACGGTCATAATCTTTTAATTATTAATTTTATTTTTTGCGAAATGGAGAACGTGGGTTGTTTTGAGCAGTTTCACAATTTTTATTTTTATTTTTATTTTTAAGAAAACATGACATAGAGTTAGGGAGTGAGAAGTTAGAGGATTGACTCATTCTTTATTGTTTATTTATTGTTATATTTTTTTTATTTTTATTTTTTCCTTAAACTTGCAAATCAAGTTTGAAAACAGTTATTTTTATTGTTATATTTATTTTTATTATTATTTATTTTTTAAATATGTTGTTTTAATTTATGTATTTTTATCTTATTATTTTTTGTTATTTTCGTTTTTCTATTATTAATTAATTATTTTATTTTATTTTATTTTTAAAATCACTACCTTTTCTTTTTTTAAGTTTTTTTAATGGAAAAATTCAATGTTTTTTTTTACTTTTAAATTACTATTATTATTTCTTAAGGAAACTTAAACCTATATATATATTTATGTTATTATTCATTTTTTATTATTTTTTTAATTTTTTATTATTATGCTTTAATTTAAAAGATTACCCGGACAAAATCGAGTGTTGACAGTTGTCCCTCTTTACTTAAGTTTTACATGATAATATGAAAATTTGAGAAAAATTCATATTATCAAAGTAAAGATTAAGTAAAGATAGAGACACTGATTTTGTACGGGTCTCATCACGTGCTAAAAAGAAATGCAAAGATCTTGCTTCTGCAGTGGATCCCAAAGAGTGGTTGTGACTTTGCTCTGGTAGGGAGTCGAAAAATAAAGAATGGCCTGCTTCTGCAGGGGATCAAGTGCCAAAATCAAATGTGACCTTGCTTCTACAAGGGATCAACATATCAAAGAAGAGTTACGACTTTGCCTCAGCAGGGAGTCAAAAAATAAAGAATGGCCAAGACCTTGCTTCTACAGGGGATCAAGTGCCAAAAACAAATGTGACTTTGCTTCTGCAGGGTATCAATATATCAACAAATTTAAATAATTGTGACTTTGCTTCTGCAGGGAGTTGAAAAATAAAGAATGGCCAAGACCTTGCTTCTGCAAGGGATCAAGTGCCAAAAACAAATGTGACCTTGCTTCTGCAGGGGGTCAACATATCAACAAATTTAAATAATTTGGACTTTGCTTCTGCAGGGAGTCGAAAAATAAAGAATGGCCAAGACCTTGCTTCTACAGGGGATCAAGTGCCAAAAACAAATGTGACCTTGCTTCTGCAGGGGATCAACATATCAACAAATTTAAATAATTGTGACTTTATTTCTGCAGGGAGTCGAAAAATAAAGAATGGCCAAGACCTTGCTTCTGCAGGGGATCAAGTGCCAAAAACAAATGTGACCTTGCTTCTGTAAGGGGTCAACATATCAACAAATTTAAATAATTGTGACTTTGTTTTGAATGCATCTATGAATGCATGATGTATTTTTAATGTTTGACAGGTTTGACCTTCTCACTGGGGAATGAATGCATGACTTGATGCTGATGCATGAAATTTTGACTCACATGAGATTTTTATTTTTAATGCCTGAGGATTTTGATTTGTTATTTTGCTCCTCTCTTTAAACCAAATATTTTTATAGAATCATTGAATTCATTGATTGAAGTTTGAAATTTCATTTTGGGAAAACATTCACAAATCTTAACGCTTGACATAAAAATATTAATACAATCAGTTCTAACACTTTGATGCATATGTGTCGGAATGGGTGGATGAACAAATATACGGTGATGACATGTTAAACTTCAAATAGGCAATGGAATTGCCCCAATTACGGGGGGTAACTTTATTTTAAATTTTTCATACTCTTTGAGAGTTGACTATAAATGCAACAAAGTTGCCCCAATTTTTTTTTGAAAAATGGGAAATTAAGGTTCAAAGGGATAGCCAATTTTGTTGGGTTAGATGGGTAAAAGTAGATTTAGTGGGAAACCGGGGTAATGAATTGATACTGATTGAATCACATGGAAGTGTCCCCGGTTTAAATGAATATTTTGGCTAGGGTGAAGAAAGAACATGGGAAAGATACATATAAGAAAGGATTGCTCCAATATTTATGCTTTAATGACACTATTTCACTCTTATTTAGCTGGCAAATTTGTATTATCCTCTCTGCAAAAGGAATTTTTCTTACAACTTGACTTGTATTAGCTGCCGCATTCCTCTGGTGCAATGTTATTCTCTGGAAAAATCATCGACAATCATTCTTCAATCAATATGGACTTTACATGGCTTGAACGTGGTCAAGGTTTAAAAGGTTTTGAAGAAAAAGGATATACAGGCTCAAAAATTGTTTACTGGTTATCATCATTTTTTATAACAAAGACCATCAACTAAGTATTGTACGGAGCAATTCATGTTCTTTCTGAGATCACTTTTTCCTTTTATTTGCGAGTCATCCTTATTTGAACTGATGACACTTATTTTCTTTTTTGAATTTTTCTTCTTTTTTTTTTCTGATTCGGGAGCTTTTGATGTGCCCCCTTTTTTTTATATTTTTTATAGATCTCTTATCCTGCACTGAATTTTAACATGCTGATGATCCTTGTTTAGGGTATTTTTGAAGAAAATTTTTACTTTTCAGGCTCAAAGAGGGTGCAATGAAATTTTATTGATGTTTTAGGATAAACAAACATCGCCATATATCATTTTGAATTATGATTGCTTGATTTTTAGAGAGATTAACTCCCGCAACGGATTTTAGCGATTCCAAATACTTGTCATTTTTCTTTTCTCTTTTTTTTTTTATCGTTCTATCTTTGCTTAGATTGCCCTTTGTGGGTTTTCAATCTAACAGACTTTTATTTCTATTTCTTTTGATCTCTTTTTTTTTGAATGCCTTTAGCGAAAAGAACTTAAGATTCATAGCTATGTGAAAGATCTAAGTTATTGTCCCGGTATGATGTTTACTCTTAGTTTTAGTGGGCAACAAACATGTTACTGAGGCAAATCGCTTTCTCTTTTGGATGGAAAACTCAAAAGGGATATCCAACACATGCATGTCAATATGCTATTATGAAATAAGTCAATTTTTTATGCCAAGCTTAAAATTGTGTCAAATCTTTTTATTATTTCAATAAATTCAATGATTTCATAAATGTGATTTATTGTGCAATTTTTATTATTTCCATCCCACGACATCCTTCAGACCTCGAGAAAATCTTGTAGACAACCCATGGTGTATACTTAGCAATCAAAATGCACAAGAAAGAATTCAAAAGAAAATTTTATTTCATCATAGGATAATGCAGATACAATTTCAACGCATAAATTTCAATATCCAAAAGTATTACATTTCCCAGACTATGGAATCATATTATACAAAAAACTTTTTAACTGCGTCAGAGTTGACCGGTAACGGCAACTCTTCCCCATCCATTTTTGTGAGAATTAGCGCCCCTCTAGAGAAAACCTTCTTCACGACATAGGGACCTTCATAATTCGGCATCCATTTACCGCGATGATCCTTCTGAACGGATATGATCTTTTTAACCACCAAATCTCCTTCACGCAACTCTTGCGGACGAACTTTTTTATCGAATGCCTTCTTCATTCTACTTTGGTATAACTGCCCATGACATATAATAGCTAACCTCTTTTCATTAATGAGATTAAGTTGATCATATCTTGCTTGAACCCATTCAGCTTCTTCTAATTTGGTCTCCATCAATACCCTGAGAGAAGGTATTTTCACTTCAAATGGTAGCACTGCTCCTGTTGAAGTTCTCATAGAAGTGCGATATCCGTGCAAGAAAAACGGTAAAATCTCATGTCAATCTTTATAGGTTACCACCATTTTTTGAATTATTTTCTTTATATTTTTGTTAGCTGCTTCAACCGCTCCGTTCATCTTTGGGCGATAGGGCAAAGAATTATGATGCTTAATCTCAAACTCTTCACACAACTTTGACATCATCTGATTATTCAAATTGGTGGCATTATCAGTGATAATTCTTTCAGGGATTCCATATCTACAAATCAACTCCTTTTTTATGAACTTTACCACCACCTTCCTAGTTACATTGGCATA
>Ga0099825_1000908_pt1 | contig 35267 bp, 19 predicted proteins | sample SiratroredBW_FD_76838 | JGI IMG/M metagenome (GOLD analysis project Ga0099825, IMG submission 76838) | Root nodule microbial communities of legume samples collected from California, USA - Siratro red BW | ecosystem: Host-associated > Plants > Roots > Nodule | place: USA: California | collected...
TATATATATATATATATATATATATATATATATATATATATATATATATATATATATCCTAGATCACTATGAAAATTGAGATGAAAGAGAAATAAAAGATATGGAGTCACCACTATAGTTTGTTATGAAAAACTATGGAAAATCAAGAAAAGGAAAGGATGATCTGCGAAATAAAGATAGGCTCAGGAGTCGGTTATGTGTGGAGAAATATTAATACCCCATAACGTCTGTCCTAAGACAGTACCTTTAATCAAATGAGTAAAACTAAATGGGGTTTATTAAATGCTTATTTTTCCAAAAATAGAAATGAAAATGAAAATAAGAAAAAGAAATAATTTTTAAATTATGGGACCCGACAAGGATTGACGTTACTCCTATGTATTTCCATCCATGATGGAAAATCAGGGTTAACGTATTTATAAAAGAAAGTTGTTTGTTGAGATTTTGATATTTTTATGGAAATTTTTGTATTTTCTATTTTTTTTATTTTTGAAAATGAATTTTTTTTTCAGATATCAGTTAATGCGTACGATCCTTTGATAATCCAAACGAAAGATAAGAACTTTTCTGGTTAAATCCTGCATAATGCGAACGGTCATTTGAAAATTTAATCAAAATTTATTTCAAATAAAACACTATTTTTATTTATTTATTTAATAAGAGAATAAAATGAATATAAAAGTGAGCCCAAATAAAAAAGGCCCAAATCTCATAATGTTGTAAATGGCAGTAGACAAATTCTTCCTGCACCCTAATACACGCTTCCTGCACTCTAATACAGATTTTTTAATTCCATAAATACCCCAATGTAAAAAGCATACCCATCCGGTTCATAATGTCAAAAAAAAGAAAACCGGATGGCATCCCATCCGGATGTCACTTTTAAAAAATTTAACAACCGGATGAGTATGTTATCCGGTTGTCATTTCAAAATAAAATAAGAACCGGATGACATCCCATCCGGGTTTCATTTTAACTTCATTTGTTTCCAAATCTTTGATTAATCTTTCAAACAAGCAATAAGTAAGTAATTTTTAGTGTTTATTAGCAATTAGTAAGTGATATTGCTGATTAGAGTAGTTGATTTGGGGTTTAAGCGTTGTCGATGACGAACAGAAGAATTTTCCGATTTGATGTATGAGAACCGGATGGGTTCCATCCGGTTCTCATTTTGATTTGGAAATGAGAACCGGATGGTAGCCCCATCCGGTTGTCATTTCAAAATCAAAATGACAACCGGATGAGTATGCCATCCGGTTGTCATTTCCAAATAAAATGATTTTTTTTAAATGACAACCGGATGGGGGTGTCATCCGGCTGTCATTTTATTTTGAAATGACAACCGGATGAGGGTGTCATCCGGTTGTCATTTTTTTTAAAATGTGAACCGGATGGAGGTGCCATCCGGTTCTTATTTTTTTGCCCGTATGAACCGGATAGGGTCAGTTGTGGAATTAAAATTTTATATTAAGGTGTAGGAAGAAGATATTAGGGTGCAGGAACTATCACTAGGGTCCAGGATGAGGTGGGTGTATTGGAGATCTCACATCGACTAGAGACGAGACCTTTAATTAGTTTATAAGTGGGTGTGAACCTCACCTCACAAGCTGGTTTTGTAAGATTTAGTTAGGCTTAAAGTCTACTTTTTAAGAATGGTAATGAAGATGGCGAAGAGGTGTTGAGTGAAGGTGATAGCGCCGAGGATATGCTTAGGATGGTGGTTTAATGGTGCTCGGCTATGACGAGAACATGTGTAGGATGATGGTAGGTGGTGGTTGGCTGTGACGAAGACGTGTTTAGCAGTACTCTTAATGGTGCTCAGCCATTTTGATTTAGTTCTCAATTGGTGAAGAGTTTGGCGAAAGAAGAGGGCGTGTGGTGAAGAAATAGGCGGAGGTGCAAATGGCAGCACTCACATTTTGCTTCTTTTCCCTTCTTTTCTTTTTTCCTTCTGTTGTCCTAATTGAGTCTGTTTGGTTTTGATTGGTTTTCGGGGCAAAACCATTTTTTTTTTGTTTTTGGGTTCTATTGAAGTGAGGAAAGAGACAACAGGAACGTTTAATGTCGTGCTTGAGCCAGCGACTACTTCCACTGAGTCATGGCAAGTCCTAACCTATTTTTACATAATTAAAATCATCTTGCAAATGATTTCTAAAACTAATCATTCCTTATGTTCATGCTTCTTATTCAGGACGAAACAAATAGACATTGACATTGCAAAAAGAAAAAAACAGAGAATCCAGGAGCTTTGTTATACTTTTGCCTTGTTCTATTTTTGCCTTGTTCTTTCCAAAAAATTCTCAGTTTTTCTTTCTTCTTTCTTCTCTATTTTCTGCCATTTCTCTTTATATATATATATATATATATGAGTTGTAATTTTCTGGGACTATTTTCTTCTCATGTGTAACCTGTTGACTTCTTTAGATTCTCCCTTTATAGACGGTTGAATGCAAAGAATTAAACCGGTGCTAATCCGTTAGAAAATCAACCGCATTTTGTTTTTAATAATCATTCTGTTTTTGCCAAATTAATTAACAAGAAAAAAAAATCACTCTATTATACAATTCTGCTAAATTTGAAAACCAAATGAGATATGAGAGAAGAAGATAATAGAAAGAGTTGTAAAAACGTGCAGGCTAACCTTGCCCAAAACAAATGAACAAGCGGTATGAAAAGCAAAAAGAAAATGAAAATGGGTCTGGCCCAATAAAAATGAACAATGATACGAAAAGCAAAAAATTGAATTTTAAAATAAGACTGGCCCAATAGTTCTTTATAGTTGATGGTTTTAAAAATATATTAATGTTTAATAATTTTATAAGATAATATTTCAAGACATAAAATAAGTTTCATAATGAAATTTTAAATAAGTTATCTATTCATATTATTGATGCTTATATATTTGATGAAGCCAACTTAAGCCAAGACAAATAAGACTAGAAGAAGTTTTAACTTTAGTGTGTATGTGTGATCTCTAAATCATGTGCATGCATCATATATCTTTGCAATGAGCTCTAAAAATCCTTAATATTTTTAAAATATAAATTTGAGAGTGGATTGAAGTTGTTTAAGTAAAAATGTTTCAATAAATTTTTGAACATATTATTTTAAACAAACAACAAGCTGAAAAATTCTATCAGCAGGACATCAATCAATTTAAATCTATTTTCAATCGATTATTTTTATAACAATTTAATAAATCTTAAAATTGTTTTGAAGTCTTGTATAAAGAGCTTTCGAAAACACTTTTTAACAAAAAAAAAAAATCAATAAGACAGATTAGTGAACTTTGAAGATATAAATAGTGAGCACTAGTGTGATTATTAAGGTGTTTTTTATTCAAGAAGAACCAAGAAAGTGATTCTTGGTCTCATAACCAAGGTCACGACGGGGGCGGTGAAAGAAAAATATAAATATTATTTTTTGAAAAAAAACAAAAACAAAGAGAAAGTTGTCACCATAGTTTATTATGGAAAACTATGGAAAAACCAAAGATAAGAAAATGGTCTGCGAAATCGGATTAGGGTCCAGGAGTGGGTTATGCGTAAGGAAGGTGTTAGCACCCTACAACATCGTCCTAAAACGGTACCTTTAATTAAATGAGCAAAATGAGTGTGATTTTTTAGAATGTTTATTTTTCCCACACAAAAACAAACAAAAATACAAGTAAAAATAAAAAAAATATGTTTTTTTATTTTAGGCTCGATAAAGATTGACTTTGCTCTTACGTATTTTCATCCATGATGAAAAAAATGAGAATTTACACAGTCCTGGATAAGAAAAGTGTTTGTTGAGGTGTTTATTTTTTAATTTTTTAATTCTTTTCATTTTATATTTTTTAATTTTTGAAAATTTGATATTTGGAAAATTTAATATTTTATATTTTTATAATTTTTAAAGTTTTTTTAGGATTTTATAAAAATAGTGCGTGACTATTCATAATACTTTTGATAAGTCATACTGTTAACAAGGATAATGAAACTATTTATATTTTAGAACAATATATTTTATTTTTTTTTAAAATGATAGTATAAGGTGATGCTAACAATCTTACAAAAACCCAAATAATTATTATGTTTAAAATTTCGTATTAAATATCGTATGATGCATGTGACTATTTTGATATCTAATATTATTTATAAAATGCCAAAACTTAACTAGTGCAAAACCCTACTACACCACTACAAATGTAAATCCTATAAAATTTACAGTCTAATCAATCACAAATACAATAAAATATACAAATCGAAAACAATTCTACACAACACAGTTTTTATGACAGAAAACTAATGCAAAAAACTTATCTACTGATCCAGAAAATAGAGTAGCATGTTCTTCACCAATGGAGAGCTTCAAGATCTACAATCTTGATTTTTCTAGAAGAGAATTATTGAGCATCAAAGACCCACTCACTTTACTTGAAAGAATATTACTTTTTGCACGTTAAGCTCTCTTAGAAAAATGTAATATCATTATTGTATTCGTTATCATTTTGAAAAGTCGTGACACTATTTTATAAGCAACTAATTTTTAAAAACTAACTTAACTGTCTTAATTCAATCGATTGACATCTAAAAAGCAATCGATTGATTTTTCTTTAAATAGATTTTTCACCAAATTGTTTTTCAAAAATATCAAGTCTCTGTTATAACAAGTTTAAAGATTTTGAAGCTCATTCTAGTGGTTAAAAAATATGCTTGCTCAATATTAAAGGATCATACTCACACAAAATGCCTTATACCGAATGAAAGAAAGCCATATTAGCAAAGTCGCATCTCTATATGGTTTTATCTTCGAATGGTTGCAAGTCGTATTTCTAAGAGGCCACTTCTGCATGATCACATGACCGAAAGTTGTGTCTCTGAGTGACTGCATCTTCTCACGACCGTATTCGAAAGTCGTGTCTCTGAGTGGTCGAATCTTCTCATGACCGTATCCGAAAGTCGTGTCAACATAGTCGTATCGTTGAGTGACTGAATGACCGAAAGGCAAGACATCATAGTCTTGTCTTTGAGTGACTGTATCTAAAAGTCATGATAGTGTAGCTGTGTCTTCGAGTGGTTGCATCTACATTGGTCGCACAATCGAAACCCGAGACATATACCCGTATCTTTGTATGACCCCATATGCATTCGCTACGATGATAAAAACCTGAGAAGTATACCTACATCTGCATTGGCTGCAATGGTCGTATTGACTGTGCTGACCTCATTGGCTACATTGGCCGCATTAGCTCCATTACCGTATTGGTTGCAATGGCCGTATTGGATGCATTGGCCGTGTTGGATGCATGGGCCGCATTGGATACATGTGCCACATCTGCATGACTTGAATGACTGAGAGCCAAAATCGTATGTCCAAAAACTCATAATGTCGCATCCGTATTGGTCAAAACTTAGCAAGTCGTATCCATATATCAAAAAACTCAGAAACCCTTAGTAAAAAAAAACTTCAACTAATCTTCATTCTCAGTCCAAGTTGGCTTCATTAAATCACATGGTAGCATCAGTGTTAATAGTAAGACACAAGAATAAATCATGTATTATATTCAAAGTTGATTTCGAGAAAGCCTATGACTCGACAAATTGGGAATATCTCCTTTATATGCTAGGGAGGTTAGGGTTTAATCTCAAATGAATTAAAATGATTAAGAGTTGTTCGTCTTCCTTTACAATATCTGTCTTGGTCAATGGTAGTCCGACATCTAAGTTTAAGCCTCATAAGGGTTTAAGACAGGGGGATCCCCGTGCAGCCTTTCTATTTTTAATAGCTGTTGAAGGTTTGTCAGGTGCAGTGAGGGAAGTAGAAAAGAAAGGGCTACTAGAGAGGTTAAAAATAGGTTTCAGTGAAGTTGACATTAGTATGTTGCAGTTTGACAATGATAAAATAGTTTTGTGTAAAGATAATACCTAAAATATTGTTACCATCAAAAGTATTTTGAAATGTCTTATGGGCTTAGAATTAATTTATTTAAAAGCTCTATAGGTGGGTTAGGGGTAGATCCGATTAGCCTAGGGAGATATGATGCGTTGCTAAACTGCAAAATCATGTGTTCTGTTGCCTATCTTGCTGTTTCAATAGGCGAAAATCAAACTAGAGATATTCTGGAAAGAATTGACAGAGAAGGTGAAAAAAAATTTGTCTAGATGGAAAGGTACACAAATCTCTATGGTCGGGAGGGCTATGTTGATTAAATATACAGTATCCTTTATGCTTATTTTTTACTTATGTTTGTTTAAAATTCCCAAATTGGTAAACAAAGACATGATTAAGATCCATTGTAATTTTTTGTGGGGGTGAGGATAGCACGAAGTAAAGAACTTTGGTTAAATGAGATTCTTTGTGTAAAAATAAGTGTAGTGGAGGGCTAGGCTTTAAAGATATTCCCAGTTTGAATAAAGCACTCCTAGCTAAGTTGAAATTGAGATTAGGATATGAAGAAAAGGGATTGTGGAAAGATGTTATTGTTTCTAAGTACGGGTCTTGGAGGAATTTAGAGCAAGAATGTTCTAGAGAGAATGAATCACGATGGTGGAGGGACTTAAGAAACATATGTGGAAAGAGTGAGGAAGGTAGATGGTTTAATGAGAGTTTTAGATGGAAGGTTGGTAGAGGTAATAAAATCATTTTTTGAGTTGATTGTTGGGTAGGGAAAATGTTTCTAAAGGATACGTTTTCAAGAATTTATGCAAATTCAACCCATAAGGAACTTAATCTAGAAGAAATGGGGGTTTGGCATGGGGATGAGTGGGAGTGGAAATTGTGGCGGAGGAGGGCATAGTTTGAATGGGAGAAACCAAGTATGGAGGTTTTTTATGAAAATATTTAGAGTTGGTCACTAAATCCTACAGTAGAGGACAATTAGGTGTGTGGAGAGGGAAATGTAAGACTGTTTATACTATAAAAGATACATATTGTAAAGTGGGGCAAGACTTTGGCCACCAAATTGAAGTGTTTCAAAAAATTTGACAGGTGAAAGCATTACCCGCTTCCTTGTTTTGTGCTTGGAGAGTTATGCTTAATAGGTTGTCCACTAGAGACAATTTGATAAGGATTGGTATCCAAGTTAAGAGTAAAATGTGTGCTTTGTATAATCTGGTAGAGGAAAACGTGTGCCTCTTACTTTTTCTTTCTACAAGATATCTTGGTCTATTTAGAAGATGTGCGAAAATTGGCTAAATGTGCTGCTAGTGCACCATTTCTCAGCTAAGGATCACTTTTTGGGTTTTGTTCAGACTAGGGGTAGTAAGAAAGGAAAAAAGGTGAGAAGTACTTTATGTGTATTAGTTATGGCATATTTGAAAGTACCGAACCGAAACAATATAGTCTTTAACAATGAGATGAGTGATGTGGAAGAGGTATTTAATTTGATCCAGGATAAATCTTGACCACTGGTTAGAGGGAAATACAAATATACATATTTTTCCTATTCTGATTGGTGCCTTAAACGCCTTATATGTATATGATTAAGTAATATTGGTAAAGTTTTGGTAGTGAGGAGAGTGTGTAACACCAGTCCCACAAGGGGATGTGACTTGAGAAATCAGTTGGAGTCAGGACACCATGATCTTGTTCTTATTTTGATTATTTTTTAGTAGGTTGGCTGTTGTTTTGGTTATGTAGAATATAGATGGGATGAGCTCACAGACAAATGTTTAACCTTCTTATAAAAAAGCTGCAAGACTTATTATTTTGATATCACTGTTTTGATGCTAGAAATGTTTTGTGGTTATGTATTTGATTATTTATTTATGGTGTTTTCTCATGTATATGTGGTAGTTAAGTTAGATATGTTGGGATGTTTTAATTTTTGCAAAATCCTGTCTAGTATGAGGGAAGTGATTCAAACATCGTGATTTCAGTAGGTCTGATTGAGGAAGCTTTTTGAATGCTCTACCTCCGTATATAACAGAACTTGAGTTTATATGTGTATATGTGAGCGTGAGTTTTTGTAAATAGATTGGGATAATCTTATTACCCGTGTTTATTTTATATTATTTATTCTCGATAAAAAAATGTTGAAAGTTAGTATATATTAATACATATAAAAAATATTAATTTAAGTATAAAATTATGACATTTTATTATTAACAGGTAATAATGATGAATTTAGGAATGCTTTTGAGCTACCATATCTAAAAAATAAATTAAATTATAATTTTATAATTAACATTTTAAATTGACTAAAAATTGAAAAAGTAATGATAAAATTATACAAATTAAAAAATACAATTTTTTTATTAATTAAAATTTTGTTAAAGTAAAATTTTATTTTTAATGAAATAAATATATTACCTCCTTCAAACTATAAAATAATAATTTTATATTAAACATCAATTAGGAAAAATTCGAGAACTTTTAATATGGTTATATATTTATTTAGAACAAAGGACTGATGAAAATTGTAACGATAAATTAAGAAATTAAAGAATTTTTTCATAAAATTATTATTAAAAGTTTTATATTTAGTTATATAATTTGTACTTTTTTCTTTTAGAAGTGAATTTACTTATAGTAAATATAACTATGTAATTTTTAAAAAATATAATTGAATAGACATTAAAATAAAAGTAAATTGTACACTTTTTTTAAAATTTATAAAATTATATTATCATTTAATATAATAAAGATTTTATTTTGATAAAAATAAATCTTTACCATGAAAAACGAAAAATGTAATATATTTATTGAAAGGAAGGGAAAATACAAAAAAATAAAAAATACATAAAATAAAAAAAACTAATATTAAACTTTTTAAATAAAAATATGAAGAAGAAAAAGATAAAAATAATTATATAGTTGACTGTGAATATAGTTAAATAAATAATTAAAATAAAAATATTAAATAATAAATAAAATAAATTAATTTTTATTTTTATTTTTTTATTTTAATTTATAATTTATGGTTTTTCGAATTTATGTTAAGTCAAAGATCAACATCATATATCTAACATGAATTTATAATTTATTTTAACTCTAATTTATATTTTTAAATGTTATTATTTACATCATATTATTTTTAAAAAATTATTCTTTTAAATATATTAATATAAAAAGATTATTTATTACTTAATCTAATCGATTACAATCTTTTCTATATTTATCTTTATATTTTACTTTCTTTTCTTGATTCAAAAATGACATTGTCAATTTTTTTTAGTCACACTCCAAAGAGAGCATTAATTTGATGTGATTTATATTTACAATTTTTGAGTAATTGAATATAAAAAGTCTTATGTAGTATTTTGTGCGGGACCCACAAAATCACAGATAATGTAGCTGTATGCAAATCAAAAGCTAAGAAAACAGAAGGATAATGTAGCTGAATGCAAATCAAAAGCTAAGAAAATTGAATATGATGTGACACATGTTATGTGAGGGTCGGCACAACTAAACCTAAACCTAACAAACACATATTTCAGAATTATGCAAAATTGAGTATGTCAATCTAAAGAATAGGCCACGTTTATTTCATTGATCACTGTGCGTGTCTAGTAATGTTGAGTTTTTGTTTATGAACCATGTGTCCTTTTTTTTGTGTAAATGGTACTTTAATCAATTGCTTGAGATCATCATACTCTTACACTGTTGTTGAATCTTTCACAATGATATTCGCATTATAAAGAATGGATTTGACAATACACATTCATCAAGAGTTGGAAAATGAAAATCAGGGGGTCGGGGAAAATGCTTTAAATTGTTGTCTTTAAGTACTGTTTGTACTAATTATTTTAATAATAGTCAATACACTAATAAAAAATACTTAAATTTACTCATTTTTTAATACTTATTGACATAAATACTGTTAATTTATCTATGTCATCCAAAAATTATACTTATGAATAGTTATTTTCTTACCTATACCACACTTGTCCAAAGTTCACTTGAGCAGTTATAACCTCTAAATTTACCACAAATTTTACTTAGATTAAAATAAAGAAACATATAGTCACATTTTTAGTTATTTAATTTATAAAATATGGTATTTTTTTTCAAATTTATTGAATTGGATAAAAAATATTTATAAAAATAAATAAGTCATAATATATTTAAGGTGACAAATGTTTTAGGAACATTAAAAAAAATTAATCTATGACTCACTTATTGTCTCATGCCACCTCGAAAGATAAAACATATTCTCCGACAAAAAAGAAATTGATCACACTCCAAAGCCGGAGTCTGAGCTAGTAATTAGCCCGAATTGGAGTTATCTACCAGGGAATTCTAGGATTGAAATAGCAGGATTTTTTTATTAGATAGTGGTGCTACATGGAATTAGGAAAAATAGGATCTCATAAAAAAGTCGTGTATCCATATATATATATATATATAATAAAATAATAATAATAATAAAGTCATGTACAATAACATAATTTCAATTTTAAATGGTTAAATATTTTTTTTATGAAAGTCATGTTTATTTTTTTTTACAAATTTACATTTTTTTATTTTTTTAGTGTTTTTGTTTTATTTAGTTTAAAAAATATTAAGAAAATTAAGTTTTAGTGATTATTAAAATTAGTTACTAAATGATAAAGATAAATAGCGATAAAAATTGAATAATCGTAAAAATTTTAGATTGATTTTTTGGTTGGTCGTAATTTAACAACTGAATATATGATCGTTAAATTAGTGACAAAATGTTTGGTCCCAACATTTCTTGGAATCAATTTAGCCATGGAAAACGTATGAAACATTGGTCACTAAATTGGTGGTTAAATTTCAATGGCTAATTCGATGGCAAAATGATGGTTAAAATGAAATAAAATTTGGTGACTAAAATAGTGACTAAAATAAAATAATTATTGATAACTAATGCAATGGCTATAGGAAAATAAATTCTAATGGCTAAAATGAAATAAATTTAGGTAGTTAAAATGAAAGAAATTTCAGTGGCTAAAAATAAATAAATTTCGGTAATTTGTGGCTAAAATGGAAGAAAGTTTGGTAGTAGAGTAAACACTTGTAGAAGAAGTAAACATTTTACTCAATGCACCAAGCCCATACACATTTACTTTTTTTTATTTCCACCTTCAACAACATTAAAGTATATTTCAATGTTATCAATGGAGGTAACAGGAGAGTTTGAGAAGATAAGCCTTCACCCACCAGATGTCTTGGGCTTCTTCCTGACGTTACTTATATTTCTCCTGAAATTTAAGTCAAATGTCATTACTGTGAAGAAAACATATAATAAACATTAAACTATAACTCAAAGTTTAAGCATACTGCAAGCTCACAGGTCTTATCATTGACCCATTATCCAATCTTAAATTTTTTGTTCACTGTACAATCTTCCAAACAGTTGGTTGTCATTCAAGCTCCTTAGTCTACATAAATTTAAAGAAAAGATAAAATTAAATGCCTAAGTTCAATATATCGTATTTAAATTAAATATACAAAAATATAAAAAAAATAAGATTACCATTTTGTCAAAGTGAGCTACAGTAGATATTGAACCACCACAATAGGCTTAGGCTCTCTTATCAATAGTCTGATTTGCTTTGACAATGACACTCTTATTTTGGAATTATGTAGAACCCCAATGTTGTTTCAAGGTTTCTCGAATAGGTGGTGGAATCCATGTCCCCTTATCTTAACCCTTTCTAACTTTGTTAATTGCATTTTTTAAGATATGAGAACCTTTTGTCTCAAAATGAATCTAATGAGTTGCTCTTGTTTCGAATCCCACCTATACTCTTTCTGTATGAAAAATTAGTTAGGAATGAAAACATAGTAAAATAATAAATAACATTTTAAATATAACCAAAATTAAAAGTACCTTAAACTCTTCAAACCATTTGTCTCAAAGCTCAAGTTGAACCTTTTTTCAAGTGAGAGTGGTTCATCAAACTTTTGTTTGATAACGTGTGAGATTATTATCAATATTATTATTGTTATTATTATCAACATTTATTTTAATTAATATTAATAATATCTATAATAATCATTTAGCCATCGCAAATATTAGCAGTTTTTCCAATATTTATTAGTGACCATGGCAACTCGGTCGCTAAATTCAGTTGCTAATTTGATAATAAAATTTTTAATGGTGTTTTAACTATTAAAACCAAATTGGTTGGTAAAACAAATTCATATTCAGTCATTGTTTCAGTCGCTATTTAACTACCATCGAACTGTGATCGCTAGATTTAGTGGCTAAAATAATTTTGATTTCGGTGACTACTTCAGTCGTTATTCTATGACCACTACATTTTTGTTAAAATTGGCGATTAACTTCTTTATATTATTTTGCAATTGAAATTAAATTGGTGGCTAAAATAAATTTGTGTTTGTTGACTATTTCAGTTGCTATTCAGCAACCAATATATCTGGTCACTAAAAGCGATGGCTAAAGTGTTTTTTTATTAATCAGCCACCACGTTGAAGTTCGATCACTATTTCGGTGACAATTCTTTTTTTCTTGTAATGGAAGTTGTGGGTTAAGTTACGAATTTAGTTTAGATTTTTTTTTAAGTTGTAGCTTGGGCTACTACTTTTGGTTTTTATTTTTTAAGTGATGTGTTGGGTCATTGAATTTGGAATTTTTATCTTTTTTAATTTTGTTGAAAAAAATTATATTTAATGCATTTTGTTTTTTGAAATTGAATTGTATTTTATTTAATATAATTATTGTTATTCTTAAGTTAAGCAATTTTGTAACAATTTTTAAAAAAATATTTAGATTTTAATTTGAACTTTGAATGACTATTTAGCGTAGGTTGTAAAAAAAGTAATAAAATTACAAAAAGTAAACAAAAAATTTAAGTGTAAACAATGCAAGATGAATAACATGATACTTAATGAACAATATTTATACATGAAATCCTAAGTTGTTTTATGGGAACTAGTGCCACAAGTTGGTCTTCTAGATTGTTTTCTAGGTCATTGTGGTGGTATAGAATTTCTGGTTCAACATTGTTATCATAATTGTTGTCATCTTGATGTTCAATGTGGACGTGTTGGCTTCCATGCTAGGAAGCCGTTGTAGGTTTGTAGTAATCCATGGATGACATTGAATTGTATGCAAATGGTGGTATCATAGTGTACGTGCCAAACATGTTTGATGTCGTGGAAACAATGTGGTTGCAACAGAAAAATATTATGTGTATAGAAAGTGAGAATATGAAGATTATAATGGTGTGTGATGATGATCGACATATAGAACACTGAAGGTGGCTAAAAACTAGATTGACCATTATGTGGTTGTGGATGTTCATGAATGTTGGAGGAAGATCCAACATGGTGATAAGATGTTTAAGCTTGAGGTGGGTGTGTCTCTTACAATGTGCCATATAGTTGGAAAAATTAAATATTTATTGAGTTGATGCACAAAAAAATTAATTTAATGTATTTGGATTTCATGTTATGTCATCGTAGATCCTGATTGTTGATGTGATATGTATTGGATAATGTGTGCAATGTACCATTACATATATAAGGCGTTATAGTGTAAATGGCCATTTCCTTTGAATTCAGTTTCTTCAATTAAATAGCTATGCTGATTATTCCATAGTGTTATCCAATTTTGATGATCATGTGGCCAATATTGGTTAGTTCGTCTTCGCATGTCTTCTTTGTTGAGTTTACCCAAATTTAATGGATTGGTAGGAATAACTAGCGAATGCAAAAATGTCACATCACATGATCGACTTGATGGAATTCTACGTCCGTGAAACATATTAGAGGAACAATGCCCTACTTTCAAAAAGAAACCTCAACATTGATCAACTGTGTGACGTTATTTTTCCAATACATAGTCCACATGAACTACAAAATGTTTGTTTCATTGATGGCACGAAATTTTTGCGGGTGACTAATTGCCTACTTTGGTTGTAAGTTGTCAAATGTGTTCCATAACACATGAACAAAATACTAGGGTGTGGATGTCCTATGTGCCTGACGATACCACTTGCCAAAGGTTGTAATTAGTGAAATGCAAAAAAAGTATTAATGTGGAAATTTAACTTTACACATCATTGTAATGAAAATTAAAAATGACCTTCTAGCCAAACGGAACCTAAGGTCTGCAACAATGTCTTCATCGGTGAATGACTCGATTGGTGGATAAATGTATGTAATGTGATCCCAAGCCATGCATGCAAAAGTATTTTGCAACCTCTGATATTTTCTTGATTAAAATCAACGTCATGATCTAGAGCTCAATAAAAATAAGCCAAAACAATTGAGTCACAACTATAATTTGTCACTTCATTCAAGTCTGCTAACACATTAAATTAATTCGAGTACCTAAAGTATTTAGCTTCAACAAGCTCCTGATCAACTTTAAAATATGAAACCTTGCTTGTTAAGCTATAACAATTTCATTTGCGGCTTAAGGGAGTTCTTGAAATGTGTTATTAAGTCAAGACAATTTGATTGTATTTCTTTTGATGACATTTGGTAGTGGTAATGACCTAAGTAATGGTTCACACTTGGACACAAGGTCGTCACTACTAACACCAATAACTGCTTCTCCATCACCGCAGAGACCAAGCTGTGATGCTAAGTCCACCAAAGTAACAATCGCTTCTTCAAGTAGTAAATGAAACATATGTATTTCTCGACTAATTATCAAATGATGGTTGATTTCAATACTGTAAAGTGTTAAAAGATTTTTGAATCTAACTTCTTCAATTAAATTTCTAACACATGCATTAACAATTTCCAGTTGCCTTAGCAGCTAAATCAAATGTCATCTAAGGCAGAGCAATGTTTCATTGTCTTTCCATAAATTCTTCATAACATGCTTATTTTGAAGGAGAAGTAGAGACATATCTAGTGGAAGATGTTCATTAGTACCATCACCGACAAATACAAATGTGTTTATTCTTATTTGTAATCTATAAAACAATAATAGAAAGAAATAAAGTACTTATTAGATTTAAATTTTAATTGTAATGTCCATCCAGTAATAATCTACTTTCTAAATATGTGGTTATAGCTTTAATAAATGCATTGTTGAAAATTTAGGTCTTAAATTTTAGGTGCATATGTGAAAGAAAAAAAAAAGGTAAGAGAAAGAAAACAAGGCTAAATATTATAGAAAAAGGAGGAAAATACATTAAGGCTTGTGATCTTTAGTTAGCATTGGCGGTGTTTGGATAAATTTTTCTATAAATTTCATTTATTAAAAATCATAAAAGAAGTTAAAATATTTTTTATAAACTAAAATACATGAAAGTTAAATTGTTCACGCATAGAAAAGTTTTGCTACCTTTTCTTCACATCAGCTACAACACCAACACCTTATTGTTTCAAAATTTAAAAAAAAATTAAAACAAATCATTATAATGTAAAATAAAGACAAAAAATATATAATACTTTCTAGTAAGATTTAATTCCTTTTATTTTGCTAAATGTATAGAAAGACTTTCAAATCAAAGGTAGACATGCTAGTAAAGAGGTTGGTACTTATAGTTGATGGTGATTGAAAGTTGGAGATGTTAGTAAGGAAGTTGATACTTACCGTTAACGGTGATTAAAAGATGCAGGTGCTAACAAGAAGGTTAGTACTGATCTTTGTTCAACCAAGGTCCCTTGTTGTTTGTTAAAAGAAGTTTTTAGTGATTGAAGTTGAAGATGAACAAGACAAGGAATAAGCACACAACCTAGATTTTATATTCAATATACTCATTAATCACGTATTGTTGAACCATGCATGTCAAATTATACAGCATATGACAGGGAAACTATTGCTCACTGTTGAAGTGTATGCACAAATTTCACATGAAAACTTACTATTTATTGACACTCCTTCGTTGGTAGGATTTTCATATTGATAATTGGTTGGTTTCCACTGTTAAGGTTCTAGTTTCGAGGGATGGCTTTAAACATCCCCATTTGAGTTATTTCGTCAACTAAGAATTGAAAGTTTTTCTTAGTTGATAAGATCAATGTGTTCAACATTGTTGTCATTTGTTGAGATAATAACATATTGACTATCACGTAATGTCTAAACAAGTTAAAAAAACAAAAAACATTATTGTGAATCGCAACAAAGATGAAAAATAAAGAATACATAAAATAAAATAAGATAAATATGAATAAAAGTATCTTATTTATTAATCTTTATTGAAAGATACTTCATTCCATTTAATATATACAATCATATCATTATTACAAGTACATATCATTTTTTATAAGTTACAAAATAGTTGACAAAATATTTGCATGTTAGTTTTTTTTTATAAAGTTACAAAATAGTTGACAAAATATTTGCATGTTAGTTAGAAGTACAAGACAAATACCAATTAACATGAAAACATTTGCAACAACGAGTTATTATACCCTCATATTAGTAAGCATGTTTACATCTACTATTAGATGTTCCTACTATCAAACATATTTATAATTAGCAAATGATCATTCTGACTAGCATACAATATATATATAACCATTAAGCACTACATTTTATAGAGAGTTCAATACGTCGAGATTTTCAAACTTTACTTTTTATTGAAACTTCTTTTTTTTTTTTAGAATTACTACCAAAAATCTATGTTCAACAAGTTTAAGTAATATATAGATCTGCTCATGAGATCAGGTGAATACCTTGGTGTTGATCTTTTTCACTCCAATTATCATCTACTTAGTATGGAAAAAGTGATATTTGACATTAATATAATTTATCTTACCATATTGCACATGATTTTTTGTCTAATGTAGTATCCCAAATTTTTAAGCATAATATAAAATTACTTGACATGTTGAAAATATAAATTATTTAATACGGTCAAATTATATCATCTTACTGAATTATTAACTCTTGATACATAATCTCTCAAAGAAGATTTGAAGATTTAAGATATATTGAGAAAAATATATAATGAGATTAGACGAAAAATTATAAGCCTACAATGTGGTATACACTGTTAGACGAAGTCAAAAGCAAAGAAGGGTTATTAATTCATCAAAAGAAGAATGGATAGTTAAGTTCTACGAGATGATTTTTCATACTAAAATATGCCAGTATTTAGAGGACATATGATGTTAAGGTTAGATGAATAATTATCAATGATCTATGTAAAATATCCAATTTCTACTCAGTAGATGATTCTAATAAGTTGCTAGACGATACTGAGATCAAATATTAAAATGAAATGTTCAATATTATTAGACGCATAAGATCTAGAGTTTGTAAGTGGAAGTTTATCTATAGTTTAGGTATTGAATAAATTTTTGTGTTTATTTTGTTGGTGGTTTAATCTTTACAATTATTCTAAGAGACATCAGATGACGCAAATTGGGATAGAGGATTGACGAATAAAGTAATCACTGCCTATAGACTATTAGACGAATGAATATGAGTAAGTTTTTCCTATTACAAAGGATTATTAGAATTTCACCATGATGAGATATGTTTAACTAAAGAGATAAGAACTATCTCTTAGGAAGATTGAAATAAGTATAGATAAACCTCTTTTCACAATCAATCTTATAGATACGAACGAATATGTGGACCACATTTCTTACTATTTATCATAGACACATCACATCTTAGTCTTTACAACTAAATTCGTAAGAATTAGTTGAACTACAACTATGTAGTTAGAAATGAGTAATGACTACCCATGACTTCTCTATAAATAGAGTATCTGAAAATTCACAAAACTTCTGAGAAAATAGTAAAGGAAAAACTTATGAGAAAACATTTGTAAAGGAGGCTCTACATCGAACACCCAAGATAAAGAAAAGAATATATGTATATATATTTACATCTTGTTTTGTATTTCAGTGAGGTACCTCTAAATTCTCACAACCATAATTAATATTTCCTATTTATATCTATTTTTTGACTTCACGCAAGTTTTTCTTATTAGATTTCATTACTTGAGTTTGATAATAAAGGATTTGATTCCTTAAGGATTGAAATGAGCTGAGATAATTTATTTAACAAATTAATGATAATAAAAATTATATTAATTAATAATAAAATCATAAATTTAAAATCATAAATGTAAATATATATATAATCAAATAAATTACAATTTTATAATTAAAAAGTGCAAACTTTAGAAGTAATGGGTTCAACTATATAAAATAAGAAGAAAGACAAACACTGAAAAAAATGTTTATTTGTATTTTTTTTAAAGTGATAGGTCCCTTTGCACACCCTCACCTCACTGACATATAGGTAAGCCACCAGCAATGGTTATGTGGTGAATAGAAAAGATGGAGTCAGAACACTTCTGAGGGTCTCAATGAGGTGCATTTTTCTATTTAAAAAGAATTATTAACATACTATTTTTAATAATAATAATAATAACAATAACAATGTATCTAATTATTTATAATTAAAAATAATAATTAATACTCAAGATGATTTATTCTATATTAAATTTTATTCTATATTAATGTAAGAAAACAGGTTTAACTTGATAGGTGAGAATAAAGATTATTTTTACTTTCAAGAAAATAATAAATAATCTTAAAGTGAGTTTATATTTATTGTGGTCAATGAACAGTTTGATAATTTTCACAAAGCATAAAAATATTGAAAAAAATATAAAAAATATAATTTAAGTATATAAAAAAATTAGTGTATGAAAACGCATAAAATAATAATAATTTAATAACAATAAAAAAATAAACATGTCATATTTAATAGTTATGTGCAAAGAAACATTTGAACAAGTATCATTCAAAAGTGAAAGATTTGTAAAAGAGATATAATAGTAAACTTAATACAAAATCTAGCATTACTCATTATGGTACATTAATATAGTTGACAAAATGAATAGTCTATCCCGGTTTGATAGATTAAGTGAAAAATATCTCCTAGGTAGATCTGGTTCATATTTTTGAATAGACTAAAAAAAATTGGTTTGTTCTCACCTTATATCAGACCATTTTCACTTGATTAAAAAATAATTTAAAATTTTAGAATTAACATATATATACATATATATATATATATATATATATATATATATATATATACATATTATAATAAAATAATATCATTTTCAATTTTTTAAAATTATAATTATTTAAAAAAAAAACAGTAAATCTGTAAGTCTAAGCGTGAAACTATTTTACCATCTATTCGTGTTAACTTAATCAACCCATCAAACCAGTACAAGTCGTTATCACAAAGATGTCTAAATAAAATTATTAAAAACAATAGAATAAGAAAATTTTTATGAAAATCTACAAACAAAAATACACAAAAGTATTATATCAACAATTATTAGAAAATTAAAATTTCCAGAACAGAATTAGGGCTTGAAGATTACAAAAAACTAATACATATCACAAATGATTTAATATTTATTAATTAATATAAATATTTAAATAATTGATAAACTAACAAAATGAAGTACTGTTTCTTCTTTTACTTGGATATCGTTTAAGTTTATAACTAACATTTTAAATTGTATATAATAATTAATCTTTTGAATAATATATGATAAGAATTATTAAAATTATGGCACCCAACAACAATATATGTATTTTTACATTTTTTTAAGCTTTCAATTTAGTGGAACAACCTTGACCGGACCATGATAATAAATATCACTTTAAAGTCATTCAATATTTTATTAATACCTCATTGAATGCACATTAAAATAAAATTTATTTATTTTGTAGTGGTCGATACTTATACATTCCCTTCACGCTAAGATAGAGTAATGAGGGAGACAGAGTTTTGGTGGGCTTAAACAGCATATTTACTAAAAAAACAGCAAAGTTAATTTTGTATTTTTATATCTTATAGATATTTTTAAATATCTAATTTGTTTTCATAAAAGTCAAACTTGACCTATTATTGCTCCCCGAAATTCCAGTTAAATTGGAGCATTGTTTTAATTTAGTGCTACTAAGGTTATATCAAGATCCTACGTAGCAGCTTCTAAAGTGAAGTAAGAAAATTTTCAAAATAACTTGAGTGGTCTATTTAAAAAAAAAAAAAAATAAGAGCTAAGGGATTTTTTATTGTGAATTAATAATGCCTTTAAGTTTTCAAAATTTGTGTACTTGTCATTTAAACATATACTTCTACTTGCTAGTTACATAGACTTTGGAGTCCTCTTTTTCATAAATAGCTATAATTGAAGTTAGCCTGTTTTGTTATATTGATGTTTACCTTTTCACGAAAACACCATAACTAATTAACGAATTTAGACATCTATTAATTATTTTACATTGTAATATAAATTGATATAGACTAAACTATAAATGTCAAATATTCTTTTAATTATTTTAGCTGGTTTTCTATATCGACATAAAAAAATTAGGTATCATTTTTTTGAGTTGAAAATCTCATCAACTCATTTTGGAAGTTGTAGGAAACTCAAGTTGGTTTACTTGTAAGACATATTTCATTCAGTAAGGGACGTTGATTAAATAATTTATTTATTTATGCTTTGAATTAAATGTGTTAAAGTGTATTTTTTTTCTTTTGATTGATGTTGAGTTGAATTGGAGTGTTGTGTAGTCAAATTTACTTTGAATTAGTTCATATTTACTGTTGGTTGCTTAATAAGTATATTTGGCTTTTTTAGACATATTATCATATTCATATTCGTGTTGGATGATTATTTTCTTTGATTTATAGTTTGTTGAGTAGGTACTTTTATTTATATTTACTTTCACATCAAGTTGTGATTCAAGAGACAGTTACTAAACAATAATATTGTCATAGTTTGATTAAGCACAATATTTTTTATCAATCCATGATTTGAGACTTAGTAAGAAAGGGTTTAAGGAGTTAGAGAAGGTATGAAAAGGGATTACAACATAACATAAACTCTAATTTTGTTTTCTTTTTTAATTCTTGTGTTTTCGATATTCTCGTAGAAGGCTAAACTCATTTGGGTTGATTTGTGATGATTTTATAATGGATTCTGAGGTTTTTATTGAATAAAGTTTTGTTCTTTACATTCTCTGTAATAATTTTGCTATATTGTTAGTCTTTTTGAAATGTATGTTTTTGGAAAAATATTTGGTTTTGAACGCCTATTGAGAATTCAATTGTTTTACCTTAATTAGAGTTATTGATTAATTCGCTTAGTCTTAATCAATTTCTCGTACTATTAGTTAAAAGATAAAAGATACACATCTCATTGGATAGATGCTTAAAGATGAGGTGAGATATTAAATATATCAGTAAGAAGAATTTGTTCTAAAAGAAGATCATAGTCAACCTATTTTCTTTATTCTTACATTATCTATTTTAATTTTCTGCACAAAAACCATCAACTCCCTCTTTAATTTACTATTATTACTAACTTTCTTTACTACAGGTAATTTTTGAACATTGTTTGATTGAATTTATTATTGGATTCATTGGGAGATGACTTGAGGTTAAATTTCCCCTATCTATACTATCATATATTTGGTGTTAGATGGTCTAGGCAATCAACAATAGAATTCTTTTAATTTGTTCATGAAATAACTATGATAAGAGTTACCATAATAATTATCTCCTATGAGACTTTTACTATTTGAACAACAAATGATTATTCAAGTAAAGAAGAGATAAGTTAAATGATATCATAGAAACTTGAGTAACTTATTCAATAAGTTATGTCACTCAAGACATAAAGAGACATTTGATAAAGAGAAAACCTTAAATTAATTCTCTTTTCTCTAAGATTACTCAATTAGACAATAAGAAGATACTTAAGTCGTATGTAGATATAAAGATATTAGGAAGAACTAAAAAAGGTAGTATTTATTTTTGTAACATGCATTTCCAATACTAGGCAAGACTAGTATAAATATTTTGGAGTGTTATAAAATATTCAAATAAGATAAATTAAACCAATTGTATAAAAATTTAAAAATTAGGAAACAAATTTCTCAAACTAAAGTAAATTAGAAATACTTTAAGAAAGCTAATTAAACTATTTTTTTAGTTTATTTAACTACATTTTATATTTCTTAATTGAACTATTTTCTTTTCAAAATGAAATAATTTAATTATTCAAATTGTACTTTAGTTACACACTAGAATAGAAGATAATAAGAATTTATCAGTATAAGACCTAATTTATTAAAGTTAAGTAAATTAAATGAAGAATAAAAACATCTTTAACAAATTATAATAAGTAGATTCAAAATAATTTATTTTCATTTATTCTAATATTTTGTCTATTTAAACTTATATGTAATTTATATTCTCTTTAAGATTCAAAATTGCATCATCTTTTTTTAAGTTATGCTTGTGAGTTTAGAGTAGAGAGTAGACATACACGATAGGTTGATTAGAATTTTGATCAAGGTACGTTTCTCATTCTTCCACATTTGATTTTCCCTTTTTTTATACTTTTTCTCTATATTTGAATATTTTTCCTCTGTCTTCTATTTGAACCATATGGTAAACTTTTTAAATTTTTCTTGTATTTGAGTTTGAAGTCTTTAGAAGGTTGTAGTTGTTTTTTTCTTGCTAAAAGCAAGTTGCCTCGAGGTAAAGTGCACTAAACTATGTAAATGTTCCTTGCCAAATTGAGGTGTTGTAACCTAAGATAATGTACTAGATTGTGCAGTTGATTTAAGATTTTAAATTTATTTAAAAATCTTAATTTCTTATCAAGTTAAACCTCTTTAGTGTTGTTTTGGTTTGTTTTTAGTGTTGGAAAGCCATATTTTGAATTAATATAATCTATATATATATATATATATATGTTTAAGACTTGGTAGGAGAGTTAAAATTTGTTGTTTTGATTGTGTATATATAATTTGATTTCTTTTAAACTTATGGTTCTACATAAAAGTGCATAGCAGATGAGAATTTGCTTAAAGGAGTATTTCCCAATTAAACTCCACCAGTGAATTTTAAAAATTTATCGAACAAATAAGATTTTATCTAACGGATTTCAAGTTGAGATGAGAATTTGCTTAAAGGAGTATTTTCCAATTAAACTCCACCAGTGAATTTTAAGAATTTATCGAACAAATAAGATTTCATCTAACGGATTTCAAGTTGAGACTAGTTTCTTATTAAAAATCGTCCAATAGATTATACTTCGCCACTTTAATTATACTTCATCTAACGAATTTAATTTGATTAAAAAATATATTATATAGAAATAGGTTGAAAGAATACAAATGAATTGAATAAATAATATATTTTAATATATGAATTCTTAAAATTGAGAATATGTAATGATGTGAATAATAATATAAGAAATGTATATTATATTTTTTATTTATATAGTTTATTATATTAGTTCTCCTAATTATAAATTATAAAAAAAAAAGTTCTGCATGTAGGAGCAACCGTTCTAACAACATCACTATAAATTATATTTTTATTTTTTTCATGTAATCTTGAAAACCTAATATTTTTATGAATATATATGGAGAGATTCGCTCTATTTCACCTATTGATGACTAATAGTGAGTTTCAAACAGTATTAATGCTTGTTTAAGCTTGATTAGCTGGATTTGCATACTTCCTGGGTTCAATAATTAAGCTAATGAATTCATTTTTGCCTATAGAAAAGACTTGTATGTGTTTTGACAAAACTATTAGTACTATAAATAGGTGCTTTAGCTTGATTATTAGTGTGTACGTAGTATCATTAGTCTAATCGTGTGATACTTTTCTTTGATTTGATATATAGCTGTCATTTTGTCTATAAAGTGTATACAAAGTTGACTATATATATATTTGCAATTTACATTTTCATCCAGGACTTTTTTAAGAATATATAAAATCTACTGTTTACAATTGAAAGAGTATAATAACTAGTACAAAGTTCTCCTAATTTAATTAATGATATTAAATAAAACTACTTTAAGTATTTAAGTATAGATTTTTATCTGAATGGAGTTGCTTCCAATAAAAGATACATCTATACACGAGTAAATTTTAAAGTATCTTTCATTTTTAATGACCATATTGTAGTAAACACAAATAACTAATAAACACGTGTTCTAATAATTTTCACCTTGTGAATAATATAATAGAGTAACCTTTTTGTTTAGAATCTTGTTATTTTTTTTAGTTGTTAAAGAGCTATTTTTGTAACCCATTTTTACACTTTATATTTCTATGTTCAGTATTTTAAAAGTCAAAATAAATCTAAATAAGAAAATGCACAGCTATATAAAACATAAAATACCTTTAAAATTAAAATTAAACTTATTTTGTTATGTAATTGTAATATATAAAATATTTTTTATCAATTTTTCTTATCATGGAGGGTAAATGAAAGAGTCACTCAAACAAAATTAGTAAATAACTAGGTTATGTTGAATGGATTCAATTTCCTAACCGTGTATAAAAAGTGTTTCGTTAAAAAAAACCCACTCTCATTGTTTTTATGTTTAAAAATTAGTCTTACTATTTTTATTTATTTCTCGATGAAATCATGATCAGATTAACACGGAATGAAATTCTCATCTTAGAAGTTCCAAAACAAAACACAAAACAATGATCTCTTAATTATATTAAATAATTAACTATTTAAACATTATTTTATAATAATATTATTAAAAAATAAATTTTAAGTTTAACTTAATTTTACAAAATTAATTTATAAAATAAAATTTATATTTATTTTATAAATTATTAAAATATTTCATATTTAATCGATATAGATTCTCCAAACATTAAAATTAAAAAAAATCATACATATCATATTATAAAATTTGAGACTAATATAGATTCAGTTAAATTGACGACAAAAAGTGCACCACCACAACTAAAGGTGAGTTAAAATTATAATATTGATGACCAATATAAGTTTATGATTATAAAGAAGAGTTAGTATAATTGGTGAATTTAGACATATATGGAAGTATAAATTTTTGTTATATATACTATCCTATCACATTACTTTAATTTTTTTTATAATTAGTACAATTAGTTGGTCATAAACTCAATTTTTCTACAAAGATCTAAATATCTATAAAATAATTCACTTTATTAAATTTATGGATGAAAAATTAACCATTTAAACCTTTTCGTAGTTTTTATTTTTCATGTAATTTGTATAACTTGCTTCCCTGTTCACTACACCTATTGAGTAGCCTCCATTCACTGCACCTCAACCTAACCCCACGTGAGTTATATCCGCTACAGTGCAAAATTAATAACATTTACTATCCTATATCTAGGTTCCAAGAATCTCTCAATAGCCCAAACTCATATGTCAACAATTTCCGATAGCCACTGTTTCTCCACCATGCAAAAGTCTAACCCATCCTCTATATATAAAGCCACACAATATATGGTAGTGGCAACAATATCCATTCCTCTTATATCTATTCCAAGTGTTGCTACCGATGCCAAAGTCTCAAGGTGAAGAAGAGATGAGAAAAGCAGCACCAAAGGGGCAATTCGTTGTTTACGTGGGGGAAGAACTAAGAAGATTTACCTTACCACTGTCTTACTTGAAGAACCCTATTTTTCAGCAACTGTTGAAGAAATCTGCAGAGGAGTACGGATACAGTGACTCAAGAGGCATAGTCCTTCCATGTGATGAATCAACCTTCCAAAACTTCATCGACTCCAAGCTCAGGATATACTAGTTAAAGCTGTCCAATGGTAGCATTTGATGATACTGCATAACGTGGCCATTATTTAACTTTATGTTCATCAGAACATCAAGGTACATGTCGATAGTCCCATGGTCTTATATAGTTATTTGTTTGTGATTTTTACTGCTTCCAACGTTGTTGTTTCCGTAGGAAGCTGAAACAATTTTTATTGTAGAAAAAGGATCATGTTATTTCTTTCTTGTTTATTCTTGGAGATGTGTCAGAAGAAACATAGACAAAGTGGAAAGTTGTTAATACACAGCAGAATTTATGGACTTGTTTTTTGATAACACGTGGAAGGAAGTTATTGTACATATACGACCAAACCATGACATGTAAAAAGCACACGCCCTGATTAGAATTACCCTACACACGTGTGACAAAGTACTAATTGCTCTAGTTTTCTATTTTGTGTAATTGTATTGTTTTCCCTATTCTGGAACGAGATGTCCTTGCAGAAGACATTTACACATCAAAGTCACTAATCCACTAGTTAATGAAGGTAGTTCTAGTATTAAATAATTTTAAATAAAATAGTATATCTTTCTTGAATTAACTTTATTTGTATTTTTTGAGCTACACATGAATGGTGAAGTTGAATAACACCGTCCTCACCTATAATTAAAAAAAAATGGATAAATCATGTTTATCCATTAACTATTTGACTGTTTGATTAAATTTATTTTATTATCTTATACTTATCAATAAGAAGTGTGCAACATATTGGTTCTTGACATAGCCTTGTAAGTTTCTAGCTCTAGTAGTTCTCAATCTTGGGGTGTACACACAGTTACATTCGGAGATAACTATGAGCTTCTATAGGTAAAATGTATAGTCCTACGTGCCTCCACCAATATTAATCAACCTCCATAGAAGAATTCAAAACCAAAAGAAGACCAAAACGAAGAGCTTAGGTGAATGGAAGGTGTTTTCCATTAACAAAGCTAATCATATAGTTGAAGATATACCGTGATCAAGAGAGTTGAAAATATACCGTGCTAAATTGTTGGTCAGATGAATAACATTCCTTAAAGTTGTCAAGATAACACACATAACATTGTGTTAAAGTATATTTGAAATTTCTCATGTCTCTGAAAGCTTTAGAAAGAGATCCCAATATTGAGAGCAGAGAATCTCTCATATTTTGGATTAGAGGAAGTTCCTAGAAGAATGTTCATCTAGCTACTTAAGAGAGTGAGCTTGTCCATTGTTATATTGAAAGATGCAACTCTTTCCTAAAAAGAAAGCCAATGATCTAAACGAGGAGAAAGAGCTTAAACCATGTATTCGTTAGAACACACTATCCTTTTTAGTAGTCATACTTAATGGTTTGTTGATCATTAAAAGCCTTCAACCTTTTCTACGTTAGCCACGAGTGGTTATTTGACATACAATACATAATGTTTATTTCTCTCTCCCCTAATTCTCTACATTACATGTTATTATTGTTTGTACTAATTTAGGAATTAGAGTTATTGTCAAAATACTTATTTAAAAATTATCATTTATTCGATTATTACATTTAAGATTTTAATTTGCATCAGTCATGATCTATCATATGCAAGAATTACAATTTGCTTATTTATTATAGTCAATAAGAAAAATATTACAAATGGATGATTAAGTGGTGTTGTGTCTGATATGATACATAAAATGAAAGAGTTACAATTTGATCTTTTTAAACAAACTAAACCATTTTCAATATTGTCAATGTGACAATATTTGCAATTTTTCTTTTAAAATTGATAAAAGTACAATTCAATCCTCCCCTTCTTATGTAGGTTGATTCTAAAATAACTTGCAACCCTCATCCAAAGCCTATTAGTTGAAGACCTACGAATGAACAAATAGGATTGAACTAATGCAAAATGATTAATATTATGGTTGCAAAAAATGTTAACATCTGTTGTTGAAATGTAGGAAATAGATGCATTATCACCTAAACAAACACACCGTGAGATGTTGCTTGGATAAAATTTAAGAATTTTTTCTAAAGTCAATTTTCGAAGTCTATTTTTTGAATAAAAAAGGTGGCTATATATGGTTGGAGGAAGATCTAAACAACTGTTGGATTTTTCTCCAAGTGCTTTGTTTGGTATCCAAAGTGTGAGTCTAAGTTTCACATTGTGTAGAAATAAGAAAGATGAGCAACATATAAGAAAGAATATTCACAAATCCATTGTCTTAAGGTTTTGGGTTGAAGGTGTCGTCAATTTCTTGTGTGGGCTTGGCTCTCAGGTCTCATTATTGTGAGATCTCCATGGTATTTGATCCCAATATTAGAAGTCTTATTGATAGAGGTTTCGGGTAAGGATCGTTTGTGAGGTGCTCGTGTTTAAAAATGTTTCCACTTAAGGGGTATGAAAATGTGGAAGGGACTTTCACTTGGGGGAAATTATTATGAATTCAAGTGAGTCTAAGTCTCACATTGAGTAGAAATGAGAAAGTTGATCAACATATAAGAAAAAGGACCCACAACCCCATTGCCTTAAGGTTTTGAGTTGAAGGTGGGGTCAATTTCTTGTGTGGGTATGATTCATATCTTATTTTGTTTGAGATCTTTCTAGTGTTTTCCTCCTTGATATTCCCATCAAGTGGTATCAGAGTTGATGGTTTGTGGCGATGTCTTCCTGACAGAGGTTTCAGGCAAGCGAGTTCCATTAAGTGTTGTATATGAGGTGCTCATGTTTAAAAATGTTTCTGCTCAAGGGAGATATGCCAATGTGGAAGGGACTCTCACTTGAGGGGTAGATTGTGTAGAAATGTGAAAGTTGAACAACATATAAGAAAGAAGACCCACAAACCCATTGCCTTAAGGTTTTGGGTTGAAGGTGACGTCAATTCCTTCTATGGGTATGGCTTAGGTCTCATTATTATGAGATCTCCCCGATGTTTCTCCCCTTGATTTTTCCAACAAGTGGTATTTGAGTCGATGGTTTGTCTTGGTGACCAACTTCAATAAGTACAGTTTGATCCTTGTATCAAAAGTCTTCCGAACGGAGTTTTCAGGCAAGCATGTCCCACCAATAAGGGTCGTTTGTGAGGTGTTCGTGTTTAAAATTGCTTCCGCTTAAGGGGGGTGAACCAATGTGGAAGGGACTCTCACTTGAAGGGGAGATTTTTAGGAATCTAAGTATGAGTCTAAATCTCACATTGAATAGATATGCAAAAGTTGAGCAACATATAAGAAAAAAAGACCCACAAACTCATTGTCTTAAAATTTTAGGTTGAAGTGGCGTCAATTTCTTGTATAGGCGTGACTCATGTCTCAATATATTTAACATTTTTTGATATTTTCTTCCTTAATTTGAGGTAATTATCATAATGATCAATATTTTTGTAATTTCAACAAATTATAACTTATTTGCTATAACAAATTTTAAGGCTAAAAATTTTAAATAAATTAAAATATATAGTGATTAAAATTCAATCTGTATATAAAAAATAAAATTACATTTAAAAACATGTTCGAAATAAAAAAAAGTATATGCGAAAATATCAAAATTAATTTTAGAGACTTTATTGTTTTTCATATCATCTAATTAATATTTAGGCACTAACTTGAAACTCACTAAAAGGGACCAAAATATCCTTCAATAATTTTAAACCTAATTATTCTAGAAGATAGAAAAAATATCTCGTAATGTTAATAATTCAACTATTACGTGTTTCATTTATTTCTATTTATGAGACTACTTAATTTATCATAATTAAAGAAAATGATTAATTTATTTCATAATAATAAATTATTCTAAATTTATATTTATTTTGCTAATATTGCATTGTAAAACCATTGAATGCCATATATATATATATATATATATATATATATATATATATTAGAAATTTGAATTATTAAAGATTAAATCAATATTTAAATTTAACTAGTACTTAATGTTTAATTTTAAAATTTAAAATATTTTAAAATATAATTTCATCTTAAAATATCAATTACTCTGTACATATAATACATTAAAAGAAATTAATTGAAGTAATTCAAATATTGTATTTAATTTCTTAAAGAGATTGAGCTAATGAGAAAATTATTTAAAGTTGAAAAAGATAAAAAGAAAAAAAATAACACGTGTTACTGGTATACGAGACTAATGTAAACATATGTTTGCATCTGCGGTTTCACTATACACGAGGAAGGGAAAGCTTGGGATGCATGATATTTGTATCCAATGAAATGCGTGGATTTAAAGGAGAGGAAAGGGAGGAGAGGAGGCTAAAGTCGTCCTCGCTTATGAGGAGAGATTAACGTGGAAAGACAACTGGCACCATATGCAATGGCGAAATTAACCTCATTGCTAGGTCATGTGCATGAGCAGTGTAAAGCACTCAAAGGCACTAGGACGTTGCATGCATGCGAAAAAAATGGAAGAGATTTATGAACCGATGCCGATTATTCCTTGCATCCTTTCAAAGAATCTTGGTAAGGTGGTTGACGAATTCAAGTTTGCCATTATAAGGAGCATTTGAGTGGAGTAGTTAATGCGCTTTTGAGTAAAGTTGCCTATGAATGCACTAGTTTGAGCTTCGTTTATTATAGAGAGATGTTTTCATGGTGATGGCTAGGCTATTGTGGTAGGCATTGGGTGAGCGGACAGAAGTGGACGTCTCTTTACTCATCCCGAGTTAAGAGGTGAGAAAAGTCATGAAAAGAATGGAGAAGAAATGGTTACGAAAAAAAAATCATTTTTGAAAGGGAAAGTTGTGCAGACTAACACAGACTAGAGAAAAAGAGAAGAAAGATATTACTGATGAAGAAGCCTGTGAAAATTTTAGATTCATCCAACAGAGCGAGTACAAAGTGGTAAATAAGTTGAACCGTATGCCTGCAAGGGTATCTTTGTTGGAGCTATTAATGCATTCTCCTTCTCATCGGGAACTATTAATGAAGATTCTAAACACAACCCACATGGAACATGACATATCTTTGGATAAATTTGAGGGAATTGTCAGTCACATCACTGCTAATAATTATTTCATTTTACCGAGGACAGAATACCTGCAGAGGGCCGAGGACATAATAAAGCTCTTCATATTTCAGTCAAATGCATGGACCATTTCATATCACGTGTGTTGATCGATAATGATTCATCTTTGAATGTAATGCCGAGAACCACCTTGAATAAATCGCCTAGTGATGGGATTCATTTATGTCCCAGTACTATAGTGGCGAGAGCTTTTGATGGCAACAAGAGAGAAGTATTAGAGGAGGTAGAGTTACCAGTGCAAGTTGGACCATACATTTTCCAAGTTGTATTTCAAGTAATGGATATATTGCTAGCATACAGTTGTTTACTGGGAAGACCTTGGATTCATACAGTTGGAGTCGTACCTTTCACTTTGTACCAAAAACTGAAATTTGTAATTGATGACGAGTTGATTATAGTTTTTGGAGAAGAAGACTTGCTAGTTTTTAGACAGTCTTCTACCTCTTATATTGAAGTTGTCGAAGAAGCCTTAGAAACTTCTTTCCAGACTCTGGAGATTGTCAGTACAAATTATGTTGAAACTTTCAAGGTGGACCCTTATTTATCCAATGCGTCCTTGATGATGGCTAAGACCATGATGAAAGAAGGCTATAAATGTGGCAGTGGTTTAGGCAAGAATGATATAGGATCTGTAATGCCATCGGAATTAATTGAAAATAAGGGGAGGTATGGTTTAGGGTACAAGCCTACCCGAGTTGATCGTTGGAGAATAATATAAGAGAGAATTGAAAAAAGCAAAGCCAAAATGGAGGGACAAGAGCCGAGGTTGAAAGAAATTCCTTTATACAGCTCGGGTTAAAGCTTTTACAGTGCTGGATGGATCCATGTTGATAGGTGAAAACAGTTAAATATGAATATGAAGATGAAAGTTATGATTTTGTATACCCTTATCTTCCTAATGAGCAAATTGACAATTGAGAATTTTTAGACTTACCTTTGGTACTCGGATGATTGGGTGTAATGTTTGGAAATATTGAATATGAAAAATGATGACATTGTCATTATATCAACATAATTCCATTTTCAATAAAAATTTGTCAAAAATTTTTGTATATGTTGTTTTGCTAAAATGTGTCATAGGTTGTTTACAAAATCCCAAGAATTCTAGAATGGATGTTGCGGAATAAAAATAAAATAATAAATTAAAGCAATTGCACAATGAATGATATGTTCATATCAATCATTGAATTTATTGATAAAATAAAAAATAATAAGAAATTTTTTTGACATAATATTAAAGCTTGACATAAAAAAAATCAAAATGATCTTGTCATATGTAACATATTTGCATGCATATGTCTTAAAAACCCTCTTGAGCCTTCTTTCATCTCTTAAAAGAGAAAGAATTTGTCTCAGTAATCTTCAGTGTCGACCATGAAAGTCAAGAGTAAACATCACACTGGGGCAGACGGGTCTTTTCACATGGCTAATCTAAAAAGAAAACAAAATCCTTTAGATTGAAAACCCGCAAAGGGCATTCTAAGCAAAAGATAGGACTAAATAGTAAATGAAAAAAAAAAAGTGGCAAGTGTTGCAAGTCATAGAAATCTGTTGCAAGAATTAATCTTTATGAAAATCAAAGCAATCAAAAATCAATATGATATATGACCATGTTTCTTCATCTCAGAAAAAGAAATAAAAAATCCATTGTACCTTTCTTTTTGCCTGAAAAATAAAATTTCTTTTCAAAAATAACCCCAAACAAAGATCATCATGATGAAAATCAGTCTAAGGATAAGTCAAAATCCCTCAAATGATATGGCATGCACAATGATATAGTCAAGACCGCATGTAAAAGTTTGCCCAAAGGAATACAGAATATATGAAAAAGGCCATTTGCTAAAGCTCATAAGGTGTTGTGGGATACAAAGTCATGCGGAAATGCCTTAAAGCCATGACATATGTAAAAAAAATGATAAAAAGAGAAAGAAAGAAAGAGAGAAAAAAAAATCTCAACAAAAATCTTTGATTGTTTTTCAAACATCTAATTGGTGATCCTTGTTCAAATGATAATAATAACCCACAAACAATTTTTGAGCCTTTATATTTCTTTTCTTCAAAATCTTTTTAACCCCTTGGTCACGTTACAAGCCCAATAAAGTTCACATTGATTGAATAATTATTGCTGACGATGTTCACATAGATTAACCCTGCAACAGAGGGATATAACTGCCAACATGTGTTAAAAAAAAGGAAAAAAAGAGAGTAAAAATTAGAATGCTTCTGTAAAAAAAGGATGATACGGATCTACCACCCGATTGAGAGAAAAATAGTATCAAAGAAATTCCAACACTAGGGCTATCATTTCTCCTTTGTATCCTACCTTCCTTATTTTTCATCCTACTTGAAACTGAGTCACTCTTCGGTTAATTTTTTACATCCCTTACTTCAAAACTGGGACATTCCTATTCGATCTAATCCAAATATGTTTCTTTTTAAAAATGCAGCTTTCTCCATATAAGTTGCACTCTCCCAATTTTCACCCAAATCCATTTTTGTTTATCCAACTTAGCAAACTAAGCCATCCCTTTGAACCTAATTTTCCATACTCATACTGAGGCAACTCTGTTTGTATGTTTATCATGTTTGTATCATATTCTCAAAGAGATTGTGTGAGAAATTTCAAAATAAAGTTACACCCTTCCTTTCGTTTGAGCACGATACCTATACGTCAAAACTGGGGCACTCTTGTTTGTTTATCTGAGGTGATGCCATTTGGCTTTTCCTCTGTTTTCATTAAACCTTTTCTCCCATATTTTTTATTCATCCACCGGTTTAAGCACATGTGCAGCAAAATGTGACGAATGATGAAGTCAATGACGTTCTGATTTCAATTGTCAAGCATTAAGGTTTGCCATCATTTTTTAAAAGAAAAAATCAAAATCAAATAAAAAAAATCTTTTTGAAATCAATGAATTCAATAATTGCACTAGAAGTATTTGATTTATAGCTTTGAAAAAAATGAAAAGAAAAAAAGAAAACAAACATGATTTTCTATGTGCAAATTTTCTTGTTCATATAAAACTGACACATTCTTTTTGAAGTTTCGTGCATTCATACAAGCACTTTTACCAGACTTTCGTGCATTCATACATGCACTTTTTCCAAACTTTTGTGCATCCATACATGCATATCTTTCAGACAAACAAAACCCAAAGTTTTCATGCATTCATAATGCACATCTTTCATATAAACAAAAATTCAAAGTTTTCATACAATCATATATGTATCTTTCAGACAAATAAAAACTCAAAGTTTTCATGCATTCATACATGCATATGTTCAAACAAACAAAAACCCAAATTTTTCATGCATGGTAGTTAAAATCGAGAGTTTACTCGTAAAATCGTAAGATTTTACGATTTTACATGCTCTGTGCGATTCAAATTCCACACAGGATCGTTATACAACAAGATCCTACAGATCGACGAACAAAATCGTAAAAACGTGTAATTGCGTGTATCAAACTGTTCACCTTTTTTAGTCTAATTTTATTCAAAATTAATGTAATTAAATTCTGACGTTGTGATACGTGTTGTCACCTAACACCACCCAATCAAAATTAATGCATTAATGCAATTAAAAATTAAAAAAAGATAAAGAGTCTCTCTCTCCACCTTTACTCCTCATTCCAACCCCATTTCAAATCAAAAGTCAGTCTCATCTCATTTCAAATGAAGAGTCTCTTATGTTATTCTGCACTGTTGTTTTGCACATTCACTTCTCTTGATTGGATTTCATTTCAAGTTCAATTAAAATAAAACTAAATTAATTTAATTAAGACAAATGAAGAGTCTCTAGAGTTTACTCCTCCTGCTTATTTCTTGGGTTTTATTTCAAATATAATTAAAATAAAACTAAATTTAATTTCTTCTCATTTCAAATGAAGAGTATCTTATGTTGTTTTGCACGTTCACTTCTCTTGATTGGATTTTATTTCAAATTCAATTAAAATAAAAATAAATTAATTTAATTAAGACAAATGAAGAGTCTATGCAGTTTACTCCTTCTAGGTTTTATTTCAAATCCAATTAAAATAAAACTAAATTAATTTAATTAAGGCAAATGAAGAGTCTTTGTTCACTCTTTCTTCTTGATTGGGTTTCATTTCAAATTTAATTAAAATAAAACTAAATTAATTTAATTAAGTCATTTTAACCATCTCTTAATTATAAAATCTCAGTCACACTCACACATCCAAAGTCATTAGAGCATACACTAACAAGATTTTATTGAACTTCTCCTTATTAGCCAGAAAAAAATCACACTCCACAACTCACACACTTAGGCAATATAGATTTAAATGATACTCTTAATTCAAATGGAGATGATGAACACTTGGTTGAAGGTCAAGTCCAAGGTGGTATGGAAGATGATGATGTTCTTGCCATCCCAATTTTAGAGGAGGAGAATGTTCTTATTGATGTGTTTTATGAAGAAGATAAAACTAATGAATATTCCTTTAATTTTCATTTTAATGTGAGTGATTTATATTATATTAGATGAACTTAAGTTTTATTAAGTATTGTCAAAGTAGTTGATTTTGTAGACTTAAGTTTGATGAAGTATTAACAAATGAATTGATTAGTTATTTGTGTATATTTGGTTTGTTTTTATAGGATTGGTGACTTTAATTTGGATCTGATTTGGGCACTAGATGTTTTTACATAGATTTTACATTGTTATTACTCCTTCATAATATATCCAACACATCAATTAATCTTTTTAATTACTTAATTACTTTTCATGTAATACATTAAGTAAAATAGAAAA
>Ga0099825_1000910_pt1 | contig 35249 bp, 14 predicted proteins | sample SiratroredBW_FD_76838 | JGI IMG/M metagenome (GOLD analysis project Ga0099825, IMG submission 76838) | Root nodule microbial communities of legume samples collected from California, USA - Siratro red BW | ecosystem: Host-associated > Plants > Roots > Nodule | place: USA: California | collected...
GTGCTTCAAAACCAAAACATAAGAGAAAGAGTGCAGGATAAGTAGGCACACATGTCAGCATCGATTATGTCCGACGAAATTAGGTGTCACATGCAAACAATGCATGCAAAACATCCATACAAGTAGCCAAGACGAAGTTCATAAGGCATTCCATCATAGTACAAAAAAGGAAGGGAGATGATATAAATATGCCTATTACCAACAGCAACAAGAGGATAGAATTGTTGAGAGTACAAGAAGGAAAGTAGAATTTGAGTAAAAATCTTAAACCAGAAAAATATAAAAAACGTAAGTGGATGAAAACGGAGATAACCTGTTTAACAACCACATTGAAATGATTTAGTGAAAAATTTTAGTTACATGAGTAAAGAAAAGCGAAAACTTACAATTTCCAAACAACTGCAACTGATTTGACGCATTTGTTTGATGCCGAAATTGAGTCTCATCCAAGAAAACAGGAAGCAAGCGATTTCCATTGTTGCCTCCAAACATTATCCCTGGATATGTGATTGCCTAGCTCAAGTATGTAGCCTCGAAAGAATATTAGTGAAGCTCCCAAATATTATCTAGAAGAAAAGGTTAAAGGAAAAACTCAGCATCAACTTTATATAAAAGTTAACACAAAATGTTACAGCACCGAAAAACACATTAGCACAATACTTTTTACTATTTAGCTTATAAGTTTAGGAGAGTTGATGGTCTAGTGAGGTATACTTATAAGTTGGTTTTGCTGTGACGATACTTCTATCTCCTACTTGTCAAGTAATTTAGTGAAAAAGAACATAAAAATCAATATACCAATGTACCTACATGTTCAAACAAAATGATGAAAATAGACAAATTCCATCTCAAGGTTGAGTTGCAAATATTTAGAAACTAATGTTTGGGTCGAAACCAATGTTAATTGTTTAGCATTTAGTGCAAATGTGGAAAAATAAAATATTTGAAGATGACAAAATAAATATTTACTTTCATCAATATCTAGGTGAAATATTTTCACAAATACAAAGGAAAATCTAAAGTTCTTAAGATTAAAATCATATACTTCTTAAGATTAAAATCTAAAGTTCCAAAGCAGAGTTATTTGCAAGTTCGGTAATACCAAGAAAAGTGATTTGTAGTAAAGATAAGTACAATTAATCATACACTTCTCAAGCCCTTTTTGGGTTTTTCTTCTGCTTAGAAGCAGAAACTTAGGCAAACACAATTTCAAAGCAGCTTAATAAATTTAGCTTCTTTAATGAAATAAAGACCAAACCATCAACTAAAAGAGTTCTGCTTTTAAGAAGTTAATGCAGACATTCCTTGGAAGCAAATGTTGAGTTGAGTTTCAAACAATAACAAGTTTTAGAGTTCAACAAAATCTTATATTGATTTTCAACAACAATAGCCTTATCCCACTAAGCAAGGCTGGATACATGGATCAAAAAACATGACGGGGCTTAGTTAAAAACCAAACTATCAAGTATGTTATTCACCATGAAATCCCTTTTAATTTGTCCAATGTCCTTTTTGATCTCTCTTTACTGCTTCTCATGGAGCTAAAAATCATGTCATCTACACTCCTCACCAATGCCTCGAGTGGACTTCTTTGCATACCGAATTTCTATCTTCTTTTCCTCAATAAGTTATGCTAATATCTCTTCGTATTCAATCATTCCTTATCTTGTCCTTCCTTCAGTGGCCACACATCCATCTTCACTCCACCTACGGTCTCATAAGCTAGACCCAAGCTCGAATAAAGGAGAACAATTATGTTAAGCTCTCAAATGTGTTGAAACCCCAAACATGGATCACTCACGGCAGATATATTCACTACCAATCATAAACAAAAACAGTTCAGCAGTAGGTGTCTAACCTCCAACAACAATATCTCTGAAATGTGGCCTAATATTCACTTAAATAATCACATAAAGCATCTAGGGAAGCCATTCTTATGCAGAATCATATTTGAGAAAGTTTGTTATATGAATAAATAAATGTCCATCAATTGTTATATAACCAAATTGTAACAATAAAAAAGAAAGGTTAGAAGTGTTACAATGGTATAATGAATTCCCCAGAAAAAGAAAAAAATGAATGGATTTTGCCTACATCAGTTTGAGTAGTTCGGAAACTGGCAAAGAAAATATATATTATCCCCTATGCATATATGTCCTTCTTCCCATTTTTTTGTACAATGGAAAAAAAAACAAAAACAAAAACTGGCCTTTCTTCCTTTCAACAAAGGAAGCCATGGACATGTCAAACAAATCTGATGGGTGTTATTAAAATTTGATTGCATCAGATGAATTAGCAAGACAAAAGAGTAATCGAAACTAAATATCCAGCAAAACAAACAAGATAAATATCATATTTATTAAGTGATTTATAAATTTATGAACATGAAAGCACAACATTTCACTCGGATCAACAACAACTAAAAGAAATAATGAAAAAACTGATTAAATGCTGGCATACATAACAACAAAAAAATCATTATCTTGGTGTTCAGAACATCTTTGTGTTGGTCACAAGAGGGCAAATGGAAAGCTGCAACGCAATCCACCATCAACAGAGCAAATCAGGCACTACAATCTAGAAAGTCAAAAGCTTTGAGACATCAAAAGATGGAAGATCAATTCAAGCAAAAACCCAGTACATACCTTGCGATGGAAATGTTTTACAAGAAAGAAAAAACACAAAGATCAGGCTTATACAGACACAACAACAATGATGGAAGAAAAGGGTCACAGAGAGGAAGAAGAAGGTAAGAGAGATCTGGAATGAAAGATTAAGGAAAGTGGATGGATGAATGATGAGAGTTATGAATAGAATATAGGAAGGAGTGGGTGTTGCATAAGAAATGGAGACAACTATTATTAATTTGTGAGATTTTTTATGGTCTGCATAAATATATTAAAATATTTATATTCAATAAAATAAATTTAACATTTTTATGAAGTATTTACGAACATACATTAATAAATATTTACTTTGTTACTTCTTACGTTTTTTACTATTTATTTGGAATTAAAAAATTTATTATCAGAAAGACGTGAAAAAGCATTTAGTGGTGGTATTTTTTAAGTATATTTTATATTTTTATTATGTATTCATGAACATACAATAAAAAATTATTTAATTTATCACTTTTTTTTGTTTCTTTACTGTTTTATTCATAAGTAACGAATGTCATTAATATTTATTTAGCTACAAGTAACATCCCATGGATTATAGAATGTAATTGATGTTTTTTTTTTTATGTTAAATTTTTTCTTTAGAATCCGTTTACTTCTGTTTTTAATTTTTATTTTTATTTCATATTCTAAATTTTTACTCATAAATGTCTGGCCTTTTCTATGTTTGTTCTTGAAAACATACAAATTTAAAAATTATTATAATGTACATAGATATTGTAAACTGTGTTGACCAGGGATGATTTCAAATTCAAAATTGCAAACCTTGAGTGATTTGTTTCCTTTTTTGTCTAAACCATCTCATCATTAATTAAAATTTGGGATACTATGATAAATATCACGAAAAGGTATCGAATTGTAAATTTACAAACCCTTTTGTACTTAACCACTTTAATTTATTTTTATCCTCTCTAAAATCAACTTAGTAAATGTATAACAATGGAGTTTTAGATACTAGTGTTTTCCTTTCTTTGTGCAAATCTTAGTGAGTTTTTATTTTGTTTCAAAACATTGTACGAAGAATAAAATATTAATGATTAGAACATTTATATCCTTAAATCGACTGAAAAATATACAGAAGAACCGTGAAAACTTTCATATGAAACTTTACACATGAATCTATGTTATACATTTCGTATATGTGTTTTAATTTTTGTGTTTGTAAATGCCAAAATCAAGAGTATGCAATGATTTTTCATCTAAGTATTTCTTTCAAAATATTTATTTTATTTTTTATAATCCATTATTTCATTTTTAAAGATTGTAGATGGAATTCAATTGAAAGATATTGAATAGTGTAAGGTTACTCAAGTCTTATTTAATATCTCCATATTTTATTACATGTAATATAAGGAAGAAATCAAATTACATTATTTTAACTTTTATCAAATGTGAGACTTTCAATAGTAAATTTCGTTTATCTAACTATTAAACTATAATTTTGTATTATTATAATTATCCTTGTCAATTTTTCTCAAAATTGACCAATGATTAAATGATTCACTTAAATATATATTTTTTAAAAAATGTAACTTTATGTTGATTTTGATATAAATAAAGACATTAAATAATTTTATATTAATATAAGCATTTGTGTGATTTATGTCAAAATTAATTTTTAATTTAATTGTGAATATATATATATATATATATATATATATATATAATTTAATTGAAAGATATTTATTAGTGTGATATTTAATAAAAGTTACACTAATGTAATTTAATATCTTCCTAAACTTGATATCTCCTTTATGGGAGGGATTAAATTACACCAATATAATCTTTACCAAATATTACACTATTAATAACTTCTTAAGTAAATTCCATGGATTATAATTTTAAATAACCGTGTTTCTTTTTGTAATTTTTTGATAAGATTAAACAACAACAGTAATATTATCGAATAATTTATGTTTTAGTACATTTTGAAGAATATACATTATGTCAATTTTGAACTAAATAAATATGACATACAAAAGTTTTAGATTAATATATATGATTTATGTGAAAATAAATTTTAATGTGGTGAATTTTGGAAAAATGTTGATGACAAATCAAATTACCATTTAATATATTTAAATTTTATCATATTTTTCTATAACTCACTGTAGTTAAAAGGTCTCTATCACATAAATTATATATAATTCTATATTTATTTTAAATTTTGTTTGTCCAAATTCGAAATTGATGTAATATATATATATATATATCTTTAAAATACAATTAAATATGAATCATTTGATCACCTTGTTACTATCGTTCAATTTTAAAAAAGTGATATCAACAATCATGTTAATATAAACTTATAATTTAATAGTCCAATCTTCAAATTTTCATATAAAGTTATTGACTCTGTAACATTCTTGAATTTATAAAAAAATAGAAAACAATTTTTTAATGAAAACACATGTTAAGTTTCACTACTAAAAGTTAATGATTTTGTAAAATCAATTTATATATATTAAAAAAAATATCTAGAAGAAGATACAATTAAAAACTTGTAATTATAAACAATTTTCGTACATCAATTTCCTCTCCCACCCTGGGGTACGTCTATTGTAGTATCTGCTTCTACGTTATTTATCCATATTTTACCCATATTTGTTACTTGTTGTGGTCTCCATTTTGTTTCATTTACCTAAAGTTCATATTGATACTTGTATTTCTCTTATTTGTTACATAACCATTGTATATATTTTCACAATCTTCTTGTTATAATTCTGAACCTAAAATAGAAATTAGAAATGGAAAAATGTTATAGAAAAGAGCTTTTTAGTTCTCTTGTTTGTTGAAAATTAGAAATACCAAAATTTGAATCAAAATTAATATTGTTAGAAATGCCCAAAAAGTATCTATTCATAAAAGACACATAAAGCATTCGTCACAATGTAGAAAATATAGCAACTTAGTTATACATAGTTGTATAAAGTCTAATATTTTAGTGATGGTGTTAACAAAGATATATATTCTATCCTAAATATTATTAACATTGTGAGTAACTATAGAAATATTAAGGTTATAGGACTCAAATTGTAGAAATATAATATTTACCCAGGTAATACTAGTTTTGTTCTAAAAAAACTCAAACAAGGCAATAGGCACGTGCTTACGTAATACTCCACTTTATTGTGATTTAACATGTTTCTTGAGATTGAGAGCTAGTTTAGGATTAGGCTATGAAAATTACTATATGTTGTAAATGTTCAATTATTTAGCATCTTTCACTACCCAATTGTTATATATGTCACGGAAAGAATATTCTAAACTCAAGTGTTATTATAAATTATACATATATTTATTATTTGATAAGTAGTTTGTTATATTCCACCATATTTATTATTTGATAAGTAGTTTTTTATATCTCACCATCATTTTTGTCTTTCATTCTTTCATCTCAGCATTGTGACTTTTCAAATACAAAAATTTATGCATTTACATGATTTTAATTGACTACAAAAAAACCTTTAATTTTTTCTCAAATAACATTTTTTGACATTTTAAAAGATGACACTACAAGATAACTATTAATTTATGTCATATTTATCTCATCTAATAATCTCTACATATAGTTCAAATAAATATAAATAAAATACTTAAAAAGTTGTAATCATTTTAAAATTTTGCCATAAATTTTAATAACATAAAATTTTCGATAATTTTATACAATATAATGACTCCATTATTAAATATACACTAAAAAAATTATTACTGAAAAGTTAAATGAAAATAGATTTTTAATTATTTTATATTATTTTCTTAAATTTAAAATTAAAAAAATTAAAATCCTATCATCTTAGCATGATTTCTTTTCTTTTCTAAAATTGTGTAGGATTTCTTTAATGAAATTGTACCTCGATTACACAATTTATTTATTTTAATAAAAAAAATTATTTACTTTTGATAAATACAAAAAAGAATTGCCCAATTTTCATCCTTAACCGTGTCGAATGCATCCAATTTGTTGCAAAACTCAAAATCATCTTTTCCTCCGTGTCATGAGATCATGGTTGCAGTGCCAATGTGTTATTTATCTTATTTTTGTACGCCACGTTTTATTTTTGTCTAACATAATTTATATACATGCGAATAATTGCTAGGAAATTTTAGAGTTAAGATATATTCAATAAATTTATACATAAATACCTTTTAGAAAAAAACTAAAAACAATAAAGTGAAATATTTTTTAATAAAATAAAACTAGTTTAATCATCAACTGAAATTATGATTGTAAAATAAATAAATAAAATATTTTGTATAAATTGATTAATACATAAACTAATTTTAGCATCACAATTTTTTTTTTCTCAAAATTTTCAAAAACTTCATCTCTATCCAGTTTTAGTTTTCTATTATTTGTTTTATAAATGGAATCAATCTCTCTCTCTCTCTCTCTCTCTCTCTCTCTCTCTCTCTATATATATATATATATATATATATATATATATAAAGACATTAAATTATATTGATATAGTTTTTATTATACTATATCGTTCATTGTTTTATATAAGAAAATAAATTTTATCAATTCAGTTCTTAACTTATAACAATTATCAATATTAATTTGATTAAAATTGAACAATAACAGCAAAATATCGAAAACATTAATTTTAGTATATTTTGAAAATTATATAACATATAATTTTGATTTAGGTAAACAATATATTAAATAATTTTATGGAGAAAGTGACACTTTTGTTTGTCTAAGCTAATTTGTCTCTATATAAAACAATATTTTGATTATATAACATATAATGTGCTGGCGTATCATATTGTGCTTTGAATATTGAAATTTAATATAGTTATGCATTTGATTTGTTCCACATAATCTTTTCTCTTGTGTAGAAGCAAAAGGCATTTTGTACACTTGAAGCACTCTTACAAACTTTTGATTTTTATTCATAAATGTTTTTGCTGGATCCCATAAAATCTAAATATTTTTTTATTACTTCTAGCTTAGATGTCTTAATATTTTGAACTATTTTTATCCTCTTATATGTATGTGTAAAAACACTTTCACATCCAAATCAACAAAAATTATAAATGAAGTAATAAATAAATAATGAATAATTGATTTATTTGTAATATTTTAACGAATATTCTATGGGGTGAACCTAAGTTAATTAATTTCAATGGTCTTAATATCTTATTAGTATTTGATTCTACAACAAGTATGCTTGGTTATAATCTTATCTATATTGTTAATACAAAATTATATTTCTTAGTATAAAATAGTAAATTGTCCCAATAGTTGTTGAAAGTATAAAAAACTTATACCTACTCAAACTCTACATATGATAATTAATTATGTTTGAATTTTATATATTAGTTAGACTTTTAATGCTAGGCCAATTACATTTGTGATTATTTTTTTATAGGAAATCAGACCACATTTAAAATTATATGAGTTAAAATAAGTACAAATTTAACATTATTGGAATCACTTTCAAATTTAGAGACAGGCCAAAATCAAGTTCAAAATTTAAACCTAAATTATTTAACATTTAAAAGATAGAATCAGCTGTGTAATCAAAATTAACATATTGGTGTAAATCAACTTGAACCGTTTTAGTTTAAAAGTCAAACTATCTTATAAATTATTAAATTAATTTTATTAAGACTTACCAAACATTCTCCATGTATTGCTAAGTACAAATAGAGTTTTCATATTACTATAAATAACTGATAATAATGCTATATTCTAAAATAATAATGTGTATTGATGATTACTTAATCGAATTTAATGAGTGTACGTTTGTTGATTACGAGTGATACTTTTCTTGACCTTCTTCGAGCATAAGCATCTTCAATTGCTGGAAGTGGTTGTGCCACTAACATTTTGGTGGAATTTTGGTAATCTTACTTTCATATTTTCCTCTTTTTTTTTTTTAAATTAAGGTTGAATAATAATATTAATAATAATAATAAATTCTAGAGTAGTGATTTCCAGCGAAGAATGATCTTATAAAAAACAATAAATTCCTCATTATATATATATATGATCATACCATTTGAAAATGCATAAATTTATCTTTAGTATTTTTTAATATAAAAGTTTAATTCTGTGCAATTTATTTTAATATTTTGTTTAAAGTAGATATAATAGAAAAAAAAAAGTAATTTTGATGTATGAAAGAGTCTCAGGAAGAATGTTAATAAATTTTTTAATAAAAAGAGTTGTGGTATAAGATATTTTGCTTAGAAGATCCAATTTTAATTTTTAAGAACATTTTTAGTGGGAGTTGAATAGGAAATATTTTAACTCTTTTATTTTGATAAGATCTAATTATATTTTAATTTTTTTAAATTCAAGTATTTTCAGTTAAGTTTTAGTAAAAATAATTCATTTTATCGAATATTTAAAATTTTTACATTTTAACTAAGTGGTTATCGTTTGATTTTATTGTCAATTAGAGTGATGGAAATTTTATTTTACATTATTATCAACATCCAATTTTGTCTAATAAATAAAATTTATTTTAAAAAATAAAAAAATATTTTTAATCAATTTTTAAAGAAAATTAAAAAAATAGTCATTTAATTAAATTTAGATTTTATTTTCTTTTATTTAAACCCTAAAATATAAAAAAATTAATTTTTGTCTTTATTTTTATAATTTTTATTTTCTTAAAAGAAAAGGAAAAGAAGAAAAAATAAACCGTAGACTATTAACTTTTGTATTAGTTTTAGAAAATGCGAACCCATAGTTCACATTTTATTGCTGTCGTGTTCATTTTTTTTTCTATAGTTTCTCTTAAAAAAGAGAAAAAAAAAAGTTAAAAATAGATTAATCCAGTTTAAAAATAAAATAAAATAATAAATTGAAGGTGGTTTCTTTTCTTCTTCACCCACTCCTTCCTTTTTCATATTTACACCTCTTCTTTTGCTCCTTTTGGGTCAATCAGCCAATTTCCCTTCTCACACCCCCAATTCTTTACACATCCCAAATCTCCACATTCTCTCTATTCTACCGTACATTCCCTCGCTTCTCCACTACGCTGCTTGAAGAAAATTTCAGTCCTCATTCTAAGACTAGAAAGGAGGAGAGCGAAACTCCAAAAGCAGAGTAATGGCAAGGCATTGAAAAGAAAAGCGCAAGGTAACTGGTATAATTTTCAAAATTTGAATAATGTTACCATGCTATGATTATGTTCTTATTTCACAGTGTCTCTCACGAAATCAAATCAAACCAAAAAGTGAAACATTTGCAATTTATTTTCAACTATGATTGCCCTACCTATTTCACACATCAAAATTGAATGATATTGTTATTGAGCATAATCTCATTAAAGAAGTCGTCAATACTTCAATACTTAAACTCACCTTAACGATGTCCCTTCCCCCTCCTTCCTGTATTTGATGACATTAAATAACATTGAATATAAAAGAGTACACAATAATGATATGAGAAAAAAGTCTCACTTTCCTCTAACTTTTCAACGACTTATCTTTCATTACTGTCAAAGATTTTCTATTTACTAAAATTCATTAGGGAAAGAACACTTTAAAGTATATTATCAATTTTTTCGTGAGAATTCTTTTCATAACATTTTTCATGAAAAATTTCCCAGCCGAGACCATGTAAAATCGTTTAGAGATATTTTTCACAGTTTTACTTCATAATTTCCTATAACTATTTCTCAAACCACAGTAACTACTAATTTGCAATTCAGAAACCTTCGATAATGTTTCTTTGAAACCCTAAGGATTTTGAAAGTAAGCGGTGCAAAAAGCAAAATCCTAAAACAATGGGCCGAAAAGGAGAACATATAAATACGCAAAAGAAGGTAACTCTCTTCCTCTGTTTCTGGTATAAAGGTGAATCCAAATTCCGATCCTATTGGACTCTGTTTCCGTTATCGTGCAAGTGATTGAACCAGCACTGGTTCAGCACAACCAAGTAGGTACAATGACCGGTAACGAGTTTCGCTTCTTCTTGTCCTGCGACATCAATCTTCCGGTCACTTTCCGCGTTGAGCGTCTCGAAGGCAGTTTCCCCCTTTCCAAATTCCCCAATTCAGGTTTCTAATTTCTCATATCATGATTCTATTCACCAATTATCTGGTCTCAGTTTGAGCTCTTGTGCAATCTCAAATGTCTATCAATTAAACTTTCAATGATTGTGCACATCACAGTTTAGTGTTGTTTGCTTATTGCAGAAAACGATGCCCCCACGGAGAATAGGACCTCGGAGTTGTACGTGGAGTGTGCGTTGTACATTGATGGTGCGCCGTTTGGCCTTCCCACCAGAACAAGGTTTTGTATTTTTAAATTGGGCTATTTTGATTCCGGTATATACTTCACACGTGACACAACTTTGGTATCAAAGTTTAAAGAATGATAGGATAACACTTTCAATAAACTTTAATCAAAGGGAGAGAATGTGTTAGAAAGCCAGTGTTAGAGCGTGTGTTCCCAGCACTCTTTTAAACGTTTTGATCCTATGTACTGGAGGAATAAATTTTACTGGATGACATTTGTTTTGCTGATTTACCTCTTCTGTAACTGTTCTTGCTTTCATCTCCATGTGCCTCAACCTTCGTAAGTGAGGTGTTGTGTTAAAAGTAAAGATTTGAATTTAATTGGGTGGGGTTTCTTAATCAATTTTTGGAATGTTTTACCAAGTCGGCAATGTGTTAATAGTGATAATATTACATTGAAATTTTAATGTATTTGAGAATTTTGATATTTTAAAATTATCTGGTGAAGGTTGGAGTCCACTGGACCACCATTTTGTTGGAATGAGCTCATCACTTTAACAACTAAATATCGAGACTTAACTGCTCAGTCACAACTCACCTTCACTGTAAGTTTCAAATTTAGCTTACAAGCTTATTTATGCTTCCTTCAAATAGTGATAGCACAAAACTTGTTTTGTGCCAACTATGAATTGTTGCAAGAACTAAAATCTGGTTATGTTTGAATTTCATTAGCTTCCATTCTACCGAAGCTTTGCTTTATAATTTGTGAAGTGTGAGCTTCATTATTTTGGTAATGTTGTTGTATGAATAATAGGTTTGGGATCTTTCACATGGCGAAGGATTGATTGGAGGAGCTACAATTCTTCTCTTCAATAACAAAAAGCAGCTGAAAACTGGGAAACAAAAGCTTAGGCTTTGGGCAGGAAAAGAGGCAGATGGAACATTTCCTACTAGTACACCTGGAAAGGTAGTGAATGCTTTAAACAAGCATAAGGGCCATTTTTCTTTTTGTTTAATTTGACGAAATCTTTCTGTGTTATAAAACAAACTTTGGTTTGTTCTCATCAGGTTCCTAGGCACGAACGTGGGGAGTTGGAGCGTTTGGAAAAGCTTGTGAACAAGTATGAACGAGGTCAAATTCAGCGAGTAGACTGGCTGGACCGCCTCACATTTAAAACTATGGAGAGAATCAAGGAACGTGAAAGCTTGAAAAATGGAAGTTCTCATTACCTGGTTGTAGACTTCTGTAGTTTTGAGCATCGAGTTGTTTTTCAGGTATTCTTGCATCTTATTTGTGCCATTGCCCAAAGTATTAGTCTCACAAAATTGCCTGTGGGATACTTGGTTAATGAACAAAAGTATATATATTTTCAATAAATGTTAGCGTGGTGTACTGGTCCTCCCTCCCCTTATTTGAAATACTCCTGCACAAAATGGTTTTGTATTTATGATCACTGAGTTTAGTGTAGCAAATGTAGATGTAATACCTAGAACGCATTCTTGGGTTTGAATGCAACTTATATTATAAAGAATGTTAACACTCAATGCATAGACCATCTAAGTTATGGAGGTACGCTACCCTGCATACTGTTGTAAAGTTAACAGTTTTCGAGGGAACCCCTGAAGTTATTGATGCAGTTGTTTTTCTTCTTCAAGAATGCAATAAACGTTGATACATATCTTACATGTGCATTAACTCTTATTTGTTACAAAATGTAGGAATCAGGTGCAAATTTTTTGTTGCCATCTCCTATAGCTTCAACCAATGATATTGTTATTGTCTGGGATCCAGAAGTGGGAAAGATAAATCCCTCTGAGCACAAACAGTTAAAGCTGGCTAGGAGTTTGACTCGTGGTGTCATAGACAGGGATCTGAAGCCAAGCTCAAATGAGAGGAAGTAAGCTTAAACTTTTGTAGAAATATAATTTCTCTGTTATCTCAATCAGATTAATGTTGGAAATGATTTACGTCCTCAGTATTTGAAATGGTTAGTTTGTTCAGTGACATACACACACAAATATACATGTTAGGCCCATTGTTTCTTCACACACCCTCACTCTCTCAGAGCTCGTACTATAACTAATTTTTCACTTACAAGACATCCTAGTAACATAATAATAAACAACACATAAAAGTTAAGTTATAGCTCTTTGGCGCAATTCAAGCCACAGTAACTGCTAATTTTCAATTCGAGTTGAAGTTCCTCGGTTGAAGCTCTGGTAGGTTGGGAATGGGAGATGACAGTGAGAAGAATGATAGGAGAAGAAGTGAATTATGTAGGCGAAAAGCAATTAGGTCAATTTATTCAAACTAATGAAAATGTTTAGATTGACACTTTCCCTCTTCTCCAAATCCCCCCAATATTGGAGGAAAGCCAAAATTAGATTGGAAGGGATTTTGCTCCCTCCATTCCCCTTCCCTTCTCTTAAATAATGAACCAAACAAAAAAGGTCTAAAAAATCCTGACCTGCCCTCCATTTCCTTCCAACCAAACACTATGTTAAAGAAAGAGGATATGTTCATAGCAGATTTGATGCAACACTTCAAATACACGTGGACATTTTGTTTTGTAATAATGTCAGTGTCAATGACCATAATTGTAACATTACCACATTTTAATGTTGGGTGGTTAAACTAAATGATTTCAGATTTAACTTCAGTAAAAAAATTATGATCTGATCTGTTCTAGGAAATTTGCAATTGAAAAGGAAAATGTATTTATGTGAAAGAATTAAAATAATGTATTTCTTTCCAGGGCCATTTGGATGTTCCATTTTGAAGGGATCTAGACCATATTTCTGTTTGATAAATGAAAATTTAATTATTAGGATTCTTTTCTTATTTGTCTAATTGTCTTATCTGTAAATTCTGGGTTTTTTTTTTATCAAGTGTAAGTAGTATCTCTTCTGACAAACCCTTATCATTTCTCTAATTGGTTCTGTTATGAATATCGTTTTCTTCCCTCTATAATAGTGTACTTCTTTATCATCTTTATATATAGATCATTGTTTAACCTTTTTATTTGATCCTTTATGTCAAGGTCAATTCAGAGAATACTAAAATATCCACCAACAAGGACTTTGAGTGGAGATGAGAGGCAGCTCTTGTGGAAATTCCGCTTCTCTTTGATGTCTGAAAAGAGGGCTCTTACAAAGTTCTTGCGTTGTGTTGAATGGAGTGATGTTCAGGTCAGCCTTTATTATCGTGGAAAATAGTAACAAATGTTATGATAAATGATATTTTTTGGTATGTTGTAGGAATGGTACTTAAATGTATGTTAGGTTTTCTCAAGTAGTTAATAGTACATTCTGCTCTCATTCTCCACGTGTAGCAGCTCTGATCATATCACACACATTGTGTATTGGCTGTGTTGTTTTAATCCATTAGAAAGATCAGTGCATATTTCCTTTAGAAAAATCTGTTTTCAAAAGGATGTTAGTGTGACCATTTGCTCTAATTATCAAATGTGGGGTATAATAATCACGAAAAACTCTAAGTCAAAGTCTAATAAGGATCTAGATCTAAATGGCCTTGTTGTAGTGGCTCTTGATGTAACACAATGGTGTCATTGCATTTTGTTTCTTGAATTTATCATTATCTTATCTTCCTATCTCTACCTTTTTTCTTTTCTTTTCCTTGAATTCTTATTGCTAAAAAAGTGGTCTAATTTTTCATTTTATGATGCTGTTTTTATCCAGGAAGCAAAACAAGCATTAGAATTGATGGGCAAGTGGGAAATGATTGATGTTTCTGATGCACTGGAACTTTTGTCTCCTGTTTTTGAAAGTGAAGAGGTAATTTTCAAGAGAGATCTTTGGGAAAATTGTTATCAATATGGGTGTATGTCTTGTGTTTATATTAATTAGGTTTGCAGTGCAATGTTGTACTAGTACAGAGAAAAATCTAAGCATTAATCATGAATGTAATGCCCTCAATACATTAATAACGGGATACACTTAACTATCAACATACTTAACTATCAGTATCAACAGACATAGTGGTAAGAACCAGGAAAGTTTCCTTTAGTTTTCTCACATATTATTATTAGTTTGAAAAAGAAATTTTACCAGATAGCAGAGAAGAGTATCACAGCTAGGGATGAGGGGGAGAATAGTGTATCTTCCATAACTGAGAACTGGAATCACAAAATGTAAAGGAATGTAGCAAACCATCCCAATCTCTCTGTACCTTAGAAAGTGTAATTTCCTTCATACAACCATGAATTGAACAACACCAAAGAAAGGCCATAAACATAGCATTCCAATACCAAGTGTAGGAGCAAAGATGACATTGCACTCCCTGCCTTACTGTTGTTATAGATGTATGACTTAATATTGCAACTACGTTTTCATCCAAATGGAGAAATTTGTACATCTTTGAAGAACCAAATGAGGCCATTTCTCAACTGCTTCATTGCAGGTCCGTGCTTATGCAGTTAGCGTTCTTGAAAGAGCTGATGATGAAGAGCTTCAGTGTTACTTGCTTCAATTGGTTCAGGCTCTTCGGTTTGAGCGTTCTGACAAGTCTCGTCTTTCTCATTTCCTCGTCCAACGTGGTAGGTGCATGAGAGTTTAAAAGCTATTTCAGGTGCTGATTCTAGTTATATTTGATTCTTTTCTGAAAGAAACCTGAATTTTGTCAGCATTATGCAATATTGAATTGGCAAGCTTTCTTCGCTGGTATGTGGCTGTTGAACTTTATGATCCTGCATATGCCAAACGATTTTACTGCACTTATGAGATTCTGGAGGAGAACATGATGAAGGTTTGGACTCAATTTTCTTAATATGTACCCGTTTACTTTTATAAGGTTTTGCTTCTGTGGCACTTATTATCATGATGAATCATTTTTCCTCTTGTCTACATTGGGAAAATATTATTTTTATAGATTACATGTTGTGCATTGGTTTATTGTTGCAAATTTGGAATAGCCAATCCATTTCTGCTTCATTTGTACTTCTATTGTTAGAGATCCCACATAGACTAGAAATATAGTTAAAGCATAGTATATAAGTGGGTGAAAAGTCTCATCTTATAAGTCAGTTTTGTAGGATTGAGTTAAGCCTAAACCTACTTTTTAATATGGTATCAGAATATACCTATCTTAGTGACTTTTGTTGGAATGCTCGTGATGTTAAGTCCTGGGTGTGAGGGGGTGTGTCTTACAAGCCAGTTTTATAGGGTTTTGTTAGACTAAACCCATTTTCTAATACCTAAATAAGAAAATATTTTCATATTTCACCGTATTTGAAAATTTTCTCGCTGTGAATGAGTAGATTTCTTTAATATGTAATCATGATTCATTTGTGTGGCATAATTTTGGAGTAATTCATTCTCGAACATGACAATTATGCTCATTTGTCTTAGATGGCAGCTGGTGTGAATGGAGAGGAAGATGGGTTTAAACAGTGGCAGAGTTTGGTACGCCAGACTGAATTGACTGCTCAGTTGTGTTCGATCACTAGAGATGTAAGGAATGTTCGTGGTAATACACAGAAGAAGATTGAAAAGCTTAGACAACTACTTTCTGGTCTTCTTAGTGAACTTACCTATTTTGATGAGGTAGGTGTAAATAATCTAACATGAAGCTGTATGGTCATTTGTTGTTTTCATCTTTTACTTTCTTTAATTAATGATGAATGTTGAACAAACTATTAATTTCTACAATTTATTTTATTTTCAATAGTTGTATATTCATTAAAGTCCTTAAAATGTTTGTTTATTGTTGCTATGTTTCACTTGTAGCCAATTCGATCACCTTTGGCACCTGGTGTCCTCATTAGTGGTATTGTACCTTCAGAGTCATCAATATTTAAAAGTGCACTGCATCCTCTGCGCCTTACTTTTAGAACAACAAATGGTGGAACTACTAAAATTATATTTAAAAAGGGAGATGATATTCGGCAGGACCAGCTGGTATTCCTACTTATCCTTTTTCTGTCCCCCTGTCATGCATGCAAATGAATACATGTGCGCATTGACGCACCAAATATACATGTATTTCCATGTTCTCATTCACACACACGATAGATATTCAGAAAACATGAGTTCAATTATATAAATGTTGGTTTTATGTAGGTTGTTCAAATGGTATCACTAATGGACCGATTACTTAAGCTAGAAAATCTTGATTTGCACCTAACACCATACAAGGTGCTAGCAACTGGACAAGATGAAGGCATGTTGGAATTTATTCCATCTCGATCATTGGCCCAGGTATGGTGATTTATGATTTGTAAAGCTGTTTCTTGTATTAGTATGTAGTCACTGGTTCTTTTCGTAACTGAAGATTTCTTGCATTGACATATAGTAAGGGTTTAGTTTTGATACATTTAGTGGTAGTTTCTTAACATTTAGTTATAAGTTGTAACATATTTACCTTTTTTAACTGACAAAGATGTTTGAGATCTTACACTGATTACTGATACAACTAAAATAAAATGTACAAGTAGAGTGTCAGTTTCATCTTACAAGCCATGGTGTTGAGTTATGTTCAAATTCAAGTTATAAGAAAAAGGCTTGTTAACTTAATGCTTTTGGTCTAAGTTTTATAAATCATCTTTTATCTTTACTTTCATATCTGTTTCTACACTGAATTACTTTATATTATCGATTGAAGGAGTTGAAAATGATTCATTGACTTAGGCATCATGACATTGTAGAAAATATTAAAAATATCTGAATTTTGTAGCTGTGTTTTTAGCCTAGTCACTTGATTTATCTATAAGTTTATATGCTTAGTTGCTAATATTTCTTTGAAAGATTTGATTTTATTGTGTTCTAAAAAAAGATCACGTTGGGAATAGGAATTCAAATACCTGTCAGGTTGCTAATTACTAATTGATATTGGATATTGAAATTTATAATTACATATATGCTTGGCTATTTAGTTTTTGATATTAAATAAATGATCATGTTGGTTGTAGGATGGACAATCTTGCAATTGCTGTACTAATATATAATCTTTTCATGGCTAGATTTTATCGGAGCATCGTAGCATCATAAGCTATTTGCAGAAATTTCATCCTGATGACCATGGACCATTTGGAATCACAGCCACCTGCCTTGAAACTTTTATAAAAAGCTGCGCGGGCTACTCTGTTATCACATATATACTTGGTATCGGAGACAGGTGATTGCTAATTCTATTCATCACACACCATTTTCCATCCAACTATTTCAGCATTGATATGTTGTTTCGGTACTTCTAATACTGGTGAGATCACGTATGCAACATCCTCCCCCCCCCCCCCCCCACGCACGGGGGGAAGAGGTGGGTTGTTGGAGGGTGGGTGGAGGTGGAAGAGAAGATGTATTGTTTTTTGCTACTTCTTAATATGGGGAAACACCTGATAGAAACCCCCCCCCCCCCCCCCCCACAGTGAAATGGGAGAGTAGTTGGTTGTTAGAGATGGGTGTGAATGTGAACCAAGGATAGTTGTTCTTTTGGGTATTTTGTGGTATATTAGCTATCAGAAATTTCACAACTAGGATGGAAAGGTTGGACTTGTTATTATGAAATTATCTCATCTCTTGGTTCTATGACTTTAACATCTTCAAGAGGTCCGTCTCTTTTGCCCTTGCACCAGATAGGTTGCTTTGGCTTTGTTAGAAATATAATAAATATCTAGAGATGCATGTAAGAATAAAGTCTCCTATAAATTTTTATTTATTGTAATCAACTTTACAAAAATATCTAGTCCATAAAATCGTTTTCAGAATCTTACCCATTTATTTTTCTCTTTCAATTGGCCTTTTGACAATCTGATCATGCTTATGTTCGGTATTTTTAAAGCAAGGCTTGTATTAAGGACCTTTATTCATTTTAAGAGTAAATGCCCTGTTGTTCATCCCTTCTTTGAAATTATTTGACCAATTGATCCTTAAAGATAGTCACCAAAATTCCTCAAGATTACGAATGTTAGACACTTCAGTTCATCAGTTATTCTCCGCCTATTTTATAGTAGATAAATATTCCATAAACAAGTGAATTTGTGATAATTTAATCTAAGTCTTTGGAAAAAAATCAGTAGTGACCCAAATTACTCCCCTAAAATATTGACTCAAATAAATGAAGGACTAAAATGTGCTATTTTTGTAATCTCGAGGAACTATTTGGTGATTTTTTTCCTTTAGACACTAAATTGGGTTGAGTGTTTTTTATTTTTCGGGACTGGGTATTTACTATTATTTTATCGTACTATATTTTTTCACTGTTCCTCTGTTTCATCAGATTTTGAATAGGATGTATCACCCTATTTTATTGTGTTTTCTTTCTAATAAAATTTCATAATTTATTGAAAACATTTAGGTACTTAGTTTGGTAATGTTTGAATAGTTGTCAGAAGCAAAGTTTCATTTCTGAATCTTTGTTACAGAGGCTAATATGAGCTCAGCTTTTGTGTTAACCCTGATTGGTTACAAGAGAAAGGCTATATAAACTTACTGCTATAGTAAGATGTGTCTAGAACTATAAGGATGGCTGCGAGGTTTTCGGAAAACCATTAGAGAATTGAAGAATAGGGATTGGACAATCTTGTTCAAACATACTTTAAGGAAGGGGATGACCCTGCTGATTGATTTGCCAATTAGAATTCATCTCATGATGAAAGCTTGAAGACGTGGATTGCTTACCCAAAACAGTTATAACCTTTGCAGATAGCTGATAGGATGGGTATTGGCCATGTTAGGATACGAGTTTTTGTGTTCTCTGTCTTTGTATATTTTACTCATAAATAAAAGAATAAGCAAATATCCAATGAGCTGCAAAAACTGAGTGGGAGAGAGAGGTTTAGTGAGTGAATCTGCTTATTGATCTTGACCTGGAACATGTAGAACAACTAGCAGCTTGCTGAAAACCTTTTCAAACACAAAAAAACAGGTCAAGCTTCATATGCTTGGTCCTGGCATGGTTAACATGATTATGAGTAGAAGAACTGCTCTCTGATGTGACACTGAACCTGTGGAGTCAGGGATAGAACAGCATGTTCGGTGAGCTGAGTCTGAATCCGTATTAAGTTCAGTCCTCAAAAAAATCCCCAAAATACCCCTGTAGTGTTAAAACTTAAAATTAAGAGCATCCTCAGGGTTTTGGGAGACTGCCCTAACATGGACAATTCGCACGCACGGGCTGTGATCTGTGACACTATATTGGCTGCAACAGCTGTGACCCAAAACCATCAAACCATGATTCTACAGTATTCAAATAGCAGCCACTGGCTACTCTATTGGCAGTCTAGGTTTCCACTGCACAACGGCCCCCACTCATTCCATCAATTAAAGAAGATAAGGGCTAAAACGGGGAAAAGAGGTTGAAAATAAATGAACCAGGCTCTCAACCAATTTCTAAACAAAAGTTTATCAAATGTTGCTGCCATTTGTCTATCTTATACATATAACTCACACAAATGGTTCCAAGATTGTTTCCCCATTTTCAAGTGAAGAAAGATGAGATAGATTACATCACATTATTCTAAATTTTATTAAGTTTATTGCATCGTTCACTAAATTAATATTTTGTCCCTATTTTGACTGAACTTTTGATTCTTTTTGGGCAGGCATTTGGACAATCTCCTCCTTAGAAATGATGGAGGTCTTTTCCATGTCGATTTTGGTTTTATTCTTGGGCGAGATCCTAAGCCATTTCCACCACCAATGAAGCTTTGCAAGGAAATGGTTGAGGCTATGGGTGGAGCTGAAAGGTAAAGTTCCCGTTGTTGATTCACTTTAGATTCAAGGTGGTTGTGATTGGTAGCTTAAATTGTGAGATAGTGATTAATTTCTTTGTCTCCCATGCAGCCAATATTATACAAGGTTCAAGTCCTATTGTTGTGAGGCATACAACATTCTTCGCAAATCCAGTAACCTAATTTTAAATCTATTCTACTTAATGGCGGGATCCAATATTCCTGACATAGCTTCTGATCCAGAAAAGGGAATTCTTAAGGTGAGATCCCTCATTATTTAATAAATAGGTAAATAAGCTGTTAACTTGTTCTTATTCCATGACATTATGGATGTACAGCTTCAGGAGAAGTTTCGGTTGGACTTGGACGATGAAGCTAGTATACATTTCTTCCAGGATCTGATCAATGAGAGTGTGAGTGCATTATTCCCTCAGATGGTTGAGACAATCCATCGTTGGGCTCAATATTGGCGGTAACCCCAATATTTATTGGGTGTTATTACACTGAGTAGTTATTCAGGTAATTTTTATTACTATTCTCAGGAAGACAGGTAGAACCCAAATTTTATCTTTGATTGACTTAGGTATTAGTATAAAACTGCTTGTTTTGATGTATGGCTTTAAGCTCTCTCTATTTAAGTCATAATCATTCCAAAGCACCTTCCCTTAGCTCTTAAAATTGCAACACTGACATACGATTACCGGTAACTGATTGGAACGTCATAGTAGCTGCAATTTTCATCCGCATTTGGTGAATCTGAAGAATTGACATTCTTCAAGGTTGTTTGTCAAAAAAAGATCTCATTTACTGAAAACCTGTGCATGCTAGACAAATTGAAATACAAGTTATTTTAGGTTTCTTTCTCACACTGTATCTCTTGTTTCCAGAAACCGATGTTGTCTTTAGGCTTCTAAGCAGCTGAAATAATGTATGCTTTGGAATTCCACAATCACAGAAAGCCCGGACTGCAGATATATATATGGACTTCTAATTTCTAAACTAATTATCCTGAAGGTAGTGATATTGTTGGCAACAATGTAGATAAAATTAGTTCTTTTTTATTCTTCTGGTTACGGTTGCATCAATGCGGCAGCGTAAGTTATAAAAATGCTTATCATACCAAACTAATGTTCGCTTAGGTGAAATTAATTCTGTCATTTGTAAAGAAACCCTCTTACCTAGTCATAATTTATTGCTCGATGTATATGTAATGTAAATAACTTTAGCTGATATTTGTTGCCAGTGAGGGTGTTCATTAGTTTAGGTCAATCCAACCAATCCAATACTCTAAACCAAACCAATTAAATCCAATTTATCCTAATCAACCAATGATATATTTTTCTTGTTATTAATTATTATATGTGAAGTTGTATCATATAATTATATAAATTTTTATATGATTTAGTTTATCTAAGTAAAATAAATAAAAAATGCTTTTAATCTTTCAGTGATAGAACTACGTTCGAATTTTTAGTTAAATTATAAATTTTTCCATATTTATAAATAATTGGATTCAGTGGATCTAAACTGAATTATTTTGTTCATAATCGGTTTGACTCGAATTTTGAATTTATTTTAAAGTGGAATCCATCCAAATCGATGAAAGTTTATTGGTTTGAATTTTTTCTGCAAATCTGGTCAAAATTGACATGTGGATGTAGTTATTGTCAATTAAAAAAAGAGGTAAAGTATCAAAATTGGAATTACATGTTAAAAAGCGCAATTTTATTTAGTGGATGTCCATTCTGCATTCTTTGATGAATCATTAACCTGAACTTTATGGAGTTTAAGAATATATATGTATATGTATGGGGTTAAGGCCACATTTATCTGCGTAATTAATGCTTGCAAAATGATCGTTCTCAATCTTTTCTGGAGTTGTGAAATTAGAGTTGTAAAAGTCCTTGTTTCTTGTATCTAATGTTTTCTACCTGCCTTTCCAATTGATGAGAGAAATTACTTTTAAAAAAAAACAAAACCCCTATCGTTTGCATCCCACAAAAGCCTCTCATCATACACTTCCATACTTTTGCCTTTGAACCACCATCGAAGTCACTGGCACGAGACTTGACGAATGTTTGGATAATCTTATACCTGTGATCTTTTGTATTTTCAAGTTTACAAACCTTTTGAAACAGCAAATCCAAACGAGTTTTGGAATAGACAATCGAAAATGTTTTTCAAAGATGTCTATCCGGATAAGGATGGAAAAAAGCTTGAAGGTTCTGGATATTTCCAGAAAACCTATCACAAGTAATTTGAAAAGCTATTTTGGATTGTTCCTATTTGTAAGCCAAAAAATATGTTCTTTTTTATATTTATTCTTATTATTCAACCCGGAATACATTCTTCAATTTGTCTATCTAAAATGTGGTTATGAAATTGAGTAAGATAGAATACAATTTCACATGGAATATATGTTGTATTTTGGTAACCTCCTTTAGTTATTTGATATGCATATATTGTACACTATTCCATGTTCTATTATAATTTTTTCATGGTATTTTCTTAAAGAAAGATTTATCTTCTACCTTGTATGAGTCAGCGAATCTTTTTCAAAATACGATAAAAGTTTCTATTTCCAATTGGAGGAGTAAGAACAGTCGTACAAACTTAAAAACAAAACATTCAAATCTTTAAGAAACTATTTAAAACTTTAAAAAACTCTGCTTTAAAAACTACCCAAAATTATCGCCTATGTTTCTTGAATCATCCAGTCTTGAATAATCACTTGTATAACTATGGTTTATACAATCTAAATTGTCACTTAGGCTAGGTTTGGTGGGGGGAAGTGAATTTGAGAAGATGAATTTGAGTGGATTATATATGGATGAGATGGTTGTTTGGATTAATGGATGGATGGTAAGATTTGATGGGATTTGAGGGGATTGGTTATGAAAGTTTGGGATTGTTTGATAGATGTTATAGATTTGTTTTTATTTTTTTAATTAATATATTTCTGAAAATACTAATTAACCCTTGTGAAATAAGATGGTAAAAAATTAAAATGAATTGGATTAAATTGATTTTAATATAAAAATTATAAAAACTGAATCAACTAATTAGATATTTTTTAATAGGTTGATAATGATTTTATCTAATCCAAGCCGTGAACATCCTTACTTTTGTATTTTAATAATTTTATATTTAAAAGAAAATAAATTTAAAAGAAAATAAAACTGTTTTGAATAAAAAATATTTTAAATAATATCTTCTTCCCTCAGTTTCATCATAAATATTGAATCAAATAAGAAGACAAATATTTTTTTTTCTGATTTACTTCAATTAAACATTAAGTAAACATATTTTCATCGATAAAAAATAAAAAAGAAGAATAAATAGAAAACAATATAACATGTATAATATACTTTTATTATTTCTTTTATAAAATAAATAATTTTTATTGATTTAATTATTTTACATCAATAATATAATTATGAATAGATAGATTATATTGAGTAGGGGTAGATTGAAGGGAGATTAATTATATTATAGCTGTCTTGGAAGAAAGGAAAGGAAAGTATTATGAATGAAAAAAAATATATAATTATTGGAATCAATTATTTGATGAATTAGGTATAAATCATTTTATTTTACATATAATTATTGTTACAATAAATATACATTAATGCTAATAATTGTTTCTTGTTTATAATTTACACCTTCTTTACATTTTTTCTAATTATTTTGGTTATTTCCACTTCATTTACAATAGCTATTTTGTAATTTCTAATTTCATCTCTTTAAATCCCTTTAAATCCAATACTGGAAATCTGTCCTTATCCATCCTTCCAAATCAGGTCAACCAAACAACATTCATCCACTCAAATCTATTTTCTTGAACAGTAAATCCCTTCAAATCAGTCCAGCCAAACACTATCGAAATTTTATACTTTTGAATAACAGATTTTGAAAAGGTTATGAACCACCATTGTAACCAACTCAAGCCACCATTAACATTCATAGAGTTTTCAAATTCATATATTTACATTTTCCCATCAGAGGTAAAGAAGAAAACATTGGTTAAAAAAATAATTACAAGCTGAAAAGTACTCCTTGATAAAATATTACATCTAAGGCTTTGTTTAGGTGTTACTATAATATTCCTAAAATAGTTCACGTAATGGTTTATTATAAATATTTATAAGATTTATTATCTTTAATATTATTACACTTTTAGTAAAATAAATTAAACATCATTTAACTAATTATTATTTTTGAATATTTAAGGAACAATACATTTAATTTAACTGTAATGTTAATTCTTTTTATAAATATAATAACATTCTATTTTTAAATTTTAGTTTTTTTTTTCTTTCAATGCTAAAGTGATATTTACAAATTATATATTTTTTGAGTGAAACTATGATTGTTTTTCACATGAAACAATTTTTTTTTTCAACAGAGAGAGACTTGCATGGCAACAAATTTCCATCTGTGAAGTCTTCTCTGTTCTGCTTTTTACCATTGCATTGCATTTCTATAGCTACAAATTCTCTTGTATTTTCATTTTGAAATTTACAACTTGGAAGATGGCAGAGGATGTCTCTAAAATTGTGCTTGAGAATTCCAACGCACTAATTCAAAAGGAGGATATTTGTGTTGCTTACTCCTTTGTTTACTTGATCTCTCAGATTTCTTTTACCATTGTGTTTAAAAGAGGAATTGCATGATTTACGACTTTCTTTATTTTATTTTTGATAAGAATAAAATCTAAAATAAAAATTGTTCAAAAATCTATGATAAAAATGACTTTTAAAATGTATTTATTTCTTTTAGACCAATTGAATATGTTTAAAAATCTATCTAAAAGGGCATCTATTAGTGGTAACATCTAAAAGCACAGTTTGAACAAAGTAAGTGACTGCAAAACGTTATGTTTAGATACCAATCATAACCCAGCAAATTGTTAAACTTCTTTTTTCTTTGTTATTTATTTTATTTAAATTATTCTTATTATTATATAAGCATTCAATTAGACATGTCTGGTAAAAATAACTTATAACTTGTATGTTTTTCTTAAAACAAAAATTATAACTCCTATGTAATTTCTTTTTAAGGTAAGTTATTGTGAAAAATGAAACATGAAAGTTTACAAAAATAAGTATAAACTCAAATGTAATGAGTTGTAGTTAAATAAGTACCTAATTGTATCTTATAAAATCCTTTTAATTTTGTTAAGATATATACAATTTGACAATATATGTAGGGAAATACTATTACTTTTACTATATTGAAAGATAGAAAAATTCCATCGAAAATAAATTGAATTTTATTTAAAGTGAAATTTCCGCCTAAAAGATTTTTTTCTTTATTATTATTATTATTATTTTTTCTAGCATACCTTAAAATGCAATATGATCATGACATATAAGGGTTTAAGCATGGTTTTGGTTTGAGCACGTAATAGAGAAGAGCACGCACAGAGGAAGGAAGATGATTATCCCCGTTCGTTGTTTCACCTGCGGAAAGGTCTCTTCTCACCCCAAAGGCTCGGTTTTTTAATAATCAAAATGTTTTGACCTTTTTTACGACTTTAGGGTTTAGGGTTTTTGTTAATTAATGCTCAAGTTGTATCGTATTCTCCTATTTAGGTCATTGGAAACAAATGGGATACCTATTTGGACCTTCTGCAGGCAGATTACAGTGAAGGGTCGGTGCCCTAATTCCTCTCTCTATTTATCAATTTTTTATGTTTTTTATCTGATTATCTGGTTGCAGAGACAGAACAATTTTTTTTACTTGTTTTTAGTATATGAATACCCTTTTATTTATAAGGATTATACGTATTGGAATTTGTTATGTATCTGGTTTCTTTTGGAGGGATAGAGGTGTGCTAAGACCTTGTGAAGTTGTTGTTCAAGGTGTTAGTTTCTCAGAATCTGTGTTTGGTCATATGTGTGTTACTATCTTGTGTTTTGAATTACATTGTGGCTGGTATGGTTTGGGTAAGATTTCTTATATAGAAGCATGATTAGTCTCTGGGTCGAGGTTGTAGGTGAGAAGTATGAACATGAGTAATCTGCATTGTTGGTGTTGTACCTTAAATTTGCACTTTTGTGTAATAAATATTGTGATGAGCTTGGTGCTCGGTAAAAAAAAAATGTAGTTTTAACTTGTGTTTGTGTAACTAGATTGTAGGCTTGGAGGTGTAAATAAATCTGTGTTTCTGTCATACATGTGCTGTATTTGTAGGTTGTTATTCTGTTGCCTTATCTTTAATTGTTGGGTATCTAGAGGGCAGGATTCGTGCTCATTTCATTTCCTTTTCTATCTTTTTTTCAGTTCAACATGCATTTATATACACGTAACATGTCTGGCTTAGCTGCAAATAAACTTGTTGAGACTTCTTAATGAACTGATAGCTCATGTTCCATCCACTGGAACCCCTTCCCCCAAAAACATTTAGAGATATTTTATTTGTATGTACAACACTTTTTTAGTGTATCTATCTCTCTCCTGTACTTCATTTATTAGATGTCACAATGATGGAGAGAGATAGACACAAAAAATAATATCGTATGTGATACACATCTCAAAAACAAAAGAAACTGTTAAGAAATTTAAGTGATAAGCATAGATGTAGACTCAGCTCTCATTGCACTATTTTGAAGATAAGAAAAGGTCATGCATTAAGAATGTATTTGCATTTGGCATAACTTATCAAAAAGTATTAGTGTATTTTACAATATTTCTCTTCCCCAGCTACATGCTTTGAGGTATATAGAGTTCTATTGTATGGAATACTTGATTCCTTATTGGAATTTTAGTGTCTCCCTCCACGGAAAGATTAGTTTTGATGTTTCAATATTGACCTAGTGATGTATTGCAGAGATGCACTGGATGCTTTGGGACTGGTTCGATATTGTTGTAGGCGCATGCTTATGACCCATGTTGATCTCATTGAGAAGTTACTGAATTACAACTGTAATTCCTGTTTCCCTCGATTAATCTTTTTGATGTTATAATTTTCTTATATGATTCAGTTTGTACTGATCTTAAATTTGTTTGTAGCTCTGGACAAGTCTGATCCCAGTTAAGAAGACTCGAGGAATAACGGATTACCAAGATCTTTCAGTTGTATTCAATTCTATCTGGCCATGTATATTTTTTTTTTCCTTTTTGATTTGTTTTGCTACGACCTGGTCATCGTTGTGTTCTGTTTCATGGTTATCTGTTCTATGACAGGGCACTGCTTATGTTAAGTACTTGCTTTTAGTCAGTGTAAGGCAAAACTTTATTTTGATGTTAAAAGCTCATACAATATGACTGACCAAACATTAGAAGACTGATTATTGAAAAATGTCCAAATTGATTCCAATGCATGTCCTAAATTTATGTTTATGAATATTGCTATGCATATATATAATGAGTATAGTATTAATTTGGGGATGATTTTATGTAAAAACTAACCTTGAAAATTGCTCCCCAGGTGTTAACAGTCTTAACAGCTGAAGGACTAACACCAATTATCTTTAAATTGATTGTTTCTAATTTGTAAGAGCATTTTTACGGGTAGATTTTTAAGTATAAAATCTATAATTTATAAGATTTTGTACCAGAGGAAGAGATAAGATTTTTGGAGGATGAGTTTTTTAAAAAAGCTTTTAAAATCTTCAAAATAATAAAAGAGATGATATTTTAGATTTTTTTATTATAAAAAAAATTATTGTGGGGTTTACAAAAATTTATTTAAGATTTTAAATTAAAATCTATTGTTAAAACAAAAATGAAATAAAATCTTATACTTGGTATAGAGGGATTTACCATGTAGACCATAAGGTTTCATATTTTCCTTATTCTTATCAATTTGTGTGTTATAACTAATTTTTTTATCAATAATTAAATGGCATAAATATGATTTTGCTTTCTGATATATTATTGAATATTCTTACTTCTTAAAAGAAATTGTGTAGTATATTTTTATAAGTTGTTAGAAACCAAAAATATATTTGAATCTAATTAAATTTAGAAATTCTTAACAGGTATAACGTGTGAATTTTTATTATTGTTTGCCGTAGTCAGAATAATGATTTTTTCAAGGATTTAATTGCCATTTGATGTAAGGGGGCCTTCACAACTGAACAATGTGAATTTTCTAAAAATACTTCTTAAAACTGGTAAATATTGGAAAAAAAAAATTAGTCGTGCTTAACACTATTTTAAAATGGAAAAAGTTTTGAAATACAATTTGTAATTTTTATTTTTATGTTAATTGTCAAGTTCATAATTTATTTTTTGCATAATTTGATTTGAACAAGAATTTTATATAAAAAAAAAGAAGTTGTATTTGAAAATAAAAAATAAATGATAAATGTTATATTAGGTAAATGTAATTAAGTTAAGAAGGAGAGCGTCCTTAAAACTTATATACATAAATAATAAAATGTTTAAACTACCTTAATTAAAAAAATTATAAACAGCTATGTATTTAAATAAGGTCTTTTTAATATTTTTTTAAAAAAGTGTGCTTTCTTATATTAGGAATCAAAAATAGTTCACCTATTTGCATAAACATTTTTAAAATTACTCTTTTTGTAGATTAAACAAATTATCCTATTTGTGTAATACTGGTATGTGTATTACGTGAAAATCAGAACCTAAGAAAATCTGATCTATAGTAACACGACAAATAAATGTGATGCATATTTATCTATCACAAAAAATCTGTAGCCATTATCTGTTAAGAGCCTTAATAAGAGTCTGAGAATTAATTTCAAACAACACTTAAACAAATAAACATTTACGATAAGCCAAAAAACAAGAACCCATTTGTGGTCAAGAAGACTAATTAATGGAAGCAGTATGGTGTCAGATAAAACTATCAATTTAAGCACTTCAAAGTCTCAAATTGTGAGCTCTTAACCCTACTTAATTCATTTTCATTACCAAGAAAGAGCATCTTTTCTTCATTTGGAAAATGATTTGAGAGGCAGCCTTAATGTTAAGACACAAAATAACTCTCTTGTCATGTCATAAGAACTCAACTTTCTTCACTCAAATGGTGTCCTTGCAAAGATGGAGTTCCTTTGGACCTTTCTTCCTCGAAAACCTTGACCATCTTCTTCATTGACCTGAAAGTTTCACAGAATGGTGAACTACTAAGTAGGCTTTAAGTTGCATGTACAAAAGTTAACACATATCAAGGACAGTGTCATTACATTACAAGAATAACTTCATTGTAATTTTGTGTTAAAGTTACGATGTTGTCTTATTTACTTCAGTGTTATTGCCACTTTAGTTTCTCTTTGTCAAGTTTCTTCTTGTCTCGTGGTAAAGTTTTAATGCATATTCATTTTCTGAGAACACCATGTTAATCAACATCTTATACTGATCATAATTTATTGTGAATGTACAAAAATTTCTAATAAACGGTTCAATGTTTCAATGTCACACAAATTGGCGACCATCATGAGGATAAGTCTTTGCTATTGAATGAATGGAGCCTGCTTCTACTGTTCCTGTGATATGAAGGAAAGGGACATGCAATACTAAAGATAGATGCAGTGTCCTACCAAAGAATCTCCACCTAATAACTAATTTGAATAAGCTAAAGTAATTTGTTTCAATTATGAGAGAACCATTTGTTTTAAATGAAGAAATTGCTGAGTTTTTCAAAATGATTATGCTTTTACCTCAACATCAGGAGGGTCCACTTGGTTGTCAAGATCCACAAGTTGATCTGTCTGGCTACAGCTCTCTTGATCATCTCCCTTGCACTGAGTTGGGGGAAAATTGGCCCACTGAAAATGACAAATATTTTCAAGATAAAGCTTAAGAAAAGCACCCTTCTTTAACCAATATCCATGGTTCACCAACTTTATAAGACTACCAAATTTGCAAAGGAGTTGAACTAAAAAGCAGCTTAAGAAACTAGACCTTACATTTTTTGCAGCTGTACTAAAAGCTTCTTTGTGAGCCATGTCAGGGTTCTCAGCCTTTAGCCTTTTAATCTCTTCTCTGCATGAAACTAGTACTCTCATTAGAATCCAAAGTTTGAAGTATAGTGGTATACAATTTTGTTTATTGAATCATTACTTGATGAAGCAGTTATAAGCTGATGGCGTTCGCTGTCTCTTCTCAGGAGCTGCATCAATCCATGGATAAAAAAAAAAAAACAATTTATAAAGAAGTATGAGTGCACAAACCTTGCTTTAAACTCAATAACTCATCTTATTATTGAAGTAACTATGAATGTTACGTACGTTTATTCACAATATTACTCATTGGAATGACATCCTCTTCCTCACAATCAGAATAAGTCATCAGAGATGCACTGTGGCTGTTCAAGGTCTTGTTAGCATCTTGTTCTGGACTACTTTCTTTTGGCTGGAGAAGAGTAGAGAAAGTCACATGCTTTTTCAGTTAAAAATCCAATAAATGATGCAAATAGTTAAAGATGAGTATGTGGGTCATTGGATTCAATACAACAACACAAAGGAAACAAACATGGAATTGGAAAGGTAACCTATCACCTCAAGATGACTAAGAGATGCTAAAAGGTGGAAAGGGACAAAAGAAGTTTTCATCATGTTAACAGAAAGGAGGCTTGTGCAGTGCCCACATCTTACTGTCACCACCATTGACAAACTGCTGCATGGGACACTTACCTGCATCTCAGTTGAATTGAAAACAAAAAAGAAAAAAAAAGTGAAATACGGAAAGTGTCATAAAACCACATGAACTCAACAAGTACAGTTAGAAAAAATATAGCCACATGAACTCTAGAAGTGCAGTTGAAGTGACCAAAGAGTCCATTACCATTAATATAGTGGTGCAGAATCCACATTGTACGTAACATATCTGTTCAGGAAGATCAAAAAGATGGTTCAGTGTTGACATTGGAGTTTATCTGTCTGAATATGTGAGTGTATCAGAGAGGAAGAGAAAGAAGAGGTAGAGAGATGAAGGTGTAGCTCTTCTGGCACAAGGAAGCATTTATAGTTGAAGAAGGACACTCATAATCAATCATCATCTTACTTTAATGATATGTGGAATGGGGTACTTAAGGTGGTTTTCATTGCCGGAAAGCACTCCAACATTGACGTTAAGGATGTGGAGAGTTTAGTATTTTCAAGTCCTGTGTAGGGTGTCAAATTACAGCCACACCCTTCAGAAGAGGGTTTGTGATAATTTTTCCTATTTGTATGAACATTATTTATCACTGACAAACTTCTCCATAGGGTTGCAGTGGCCCAAAGTTCTATGGAACTTTGCAGAATGACCAATGTAACTTGTTTGTTTCATGTGTTGTTTTCTCTTTTATTGACACTCCTACCACTCCAAGCCCTCTCTCTGTCCTAGATGAAAATGAAAGTGCAGAAAAAACTTCCCTTGTGGAAGGGAGAGGAAGTTTCCACAAAGACACGTAGAGAAGGTAATGAGTCATCTTAGGATTTGTCTTTCCTGAATGACAGCAAAAGAAATAGACCAATGAAAAAGGATCCTCCCCTCTTTCTGTGCTCTCTTGACATGTGTCTTTCCCATCTATTTTTGTTTCACTTTGAGCCAAGATTCTGCATTAACCACATATTCATTTCATTCAAACTTTTTCTGCCCTTTCTTTAACTCCCTTGCATGTGACTGCACATTAGTTGGTCTTAGTTTCCCAGAACCAAGAGTCAATAGTCATTCAACATAATGAAAAACTAGTTGCAAGTTCATTATTTTTTTCATGTGGTAATAAATTACAGACCAATGTGGATGATGTGGTTGCAACTGTCATAAAAGATGATGTTGTGGTAGAAATCTCCACCAACTATTTCTAATAACCTCTACAGATATACACTACAGTCCTCAAAAATATCAAAATGTGCTTTGGAAGTGCAAGTTGGAAAACTAGTTATCAAGATATTGACAAAGAGTTGATTCAACGTGTCTCAAAGTGGATTAGATTTTGTTTCATGAACGTCAATGCAATAACGTGTGAGAGTTTTAAATTTTCAATATGAAAATTGCCCTTACAATGTTATTGCAGACAACTAACTTTGGTAATCCTATTCCTATAGGCCTAGACTTAGAATATGGGGTGATAATGACTATTTCTTTCCACAAACAACTCATTGTTTAAAAATCTTTTACATGTTGTGATCAATAGCCATGTCCTACATACAAAATGAACGGAAGGTGTTTGGTAGGTAGGAATCAAGTACCGAAGAATGAAGATATACTTCTCCAATATCTGCATTATTTTAAGTCATTTTATAACCTGTGAAGATGTTTTTGTCTCCTTGCAATTATACTCTCATTTTTTAGGCTCTCTCTATAGTTTATATTTTGCCCTTTTCTGCTTTGAAGATTGTCTCAACCCTGAAAGATGGTTCTGTTTGGCAAACCTCTTTCATGTAAACAGAAAGAATCCAAAGAATAAAATAATTTAATTATATAAATCTCATGAAAAGTTTGGGGTTCTGATTTTCTAAAAGGACCACCAATATTATTTTGCTACCAAGAGTGGTCCTTTTACTTGTAATGTATTTCACAAGCAAAAGCAATAGCATAAGCCAGTGATTCTCATTTTTTCATTGTATACACAAACTATAACAAGAACAAGAAGCTTCTTTGTCCATGACATCATCTATCTGAAGATGGCAACTTCTGCTGGCACTTTGAATGAGAAAAATGATCAGTTTTTAATATGTAAACCAAATAAACAAGTCCACTTAAAGCTGTCATTGCATTTGCATGCACATAAGGAAAGCCTTGGAGCCCTTGACACACGGAAACTTTTGCTTTCTAAATGAACCTGAGAAGACTACTTAAGCATAAAGCTATGCACCATTTTCATGGCAAAAATTACCACAAAGCAAGAGAGTAAATTGAGCTTTTCAGCACACACATGATCAGAAACCGAAAAGGGTATCTCATAATTGTGAGATGTAGTAGTTCAACATCAAGAAAGGGACTAAGTGTATTTGAAGCCTTGAAATTTGAACTAAAACGGGTGAGTCAAATATCAGATCATTAACCCTTATATGAGGTGTCACTGTTGTCAATTGAAGTTGGATCAAAGCTTCCACCTACCCTTTTGATTCACAAAGATAACATTTATTTAGATCAATGTTTCTTTATTTACAAGAATGAATTAACGTTCCCTTATATTTTTTTTTTTCTAGTTTATGTTCATTACTTTGCCTTTATGTTTGGGTGTGCTTTAGATGGATCAGATCATACATAGGAAATGCTGTAAGTGTAAACTAATACTAACTTATTCATGGAAAAAGATTCTCACAATTATTCCCTTCCCCCAAAAAATTATGATGTAGTTATTTTAGAGAGTGAAGACAAAGCCAGAAACGTTGCAGGCTTTTGAATCCTGTTTTTGGTGGATTAGGCCAAAACTTAGCCACTATTTTTTAAGAGGCCATATATATAGTTTAAGTTTTTTTAATTAATTGTAGTTATTTATAATTTTAATTTGAAACTCTTAAAAAAAATTCAAAGATAAAAATACTTTTGAGAACAAAGAATTAAATCGAATATATGAATAGTGTAATAATTAAAGCAAATAATGTGATTATAAACTATAACATTTTATTAGAGTAAATAGTACAAGTACAATATTGAATTTTGTAATAAGCACAAAATAAAAGAGAGTAATAGTAAGTTACAATATCTTTAATGGAGTTGTTTTCGTAAATATTTTAACATTTCGCATTTTAAGTTGTTTTCTGCATTGTAACAAGACTATATAGCATGAATTTTTTTCAGAAATAAAATTTTTATTTTTTATACATACAGTTGCTTACAACTTAACCTACAAATTGAAAAATTATATTTTATTTTTTACTTGAAATATATATTAATGTTTTAATTTGAAAAAAATTAAATGAAAATGAAAAATTATAAAAACACGAGTTGATTAATTTTTTAATACTGAGGACAAATATGTAGATACATTATTTAAATACTAAATTTAAATAGTAACGAGAACACGTACGCGATAGATGTTATAAACTATAAAGACTAAAGTTACATAATGTACCATCAAAGACATAATAATGCTTTCAACAAAAAATAATGCTTTAGAATAGTTAGAGAAACTTGTGTACTAATTACTCCTATTTTAGTTAAACCAAGTAAAAATAAATTATAAATTAACTAAAAATAATTATCAAATACAGATGTTCAAAAACATTAGAGAAAGACTCTCATTTTCATCTTCTAAAATTAGGATTGTGAGAAATACATTTTAAAAATAGAGTGCGTTCGTAAATATTGATTACAAAACTTTATTGAAAACCCGATAAAAGAAACTAGTGTACATGTGTATAAAAAAAATTGAAGTTAGTTGTAGATCCAACTATTACTTTTTAAATCAATGATTAAGAGTATTATATTTTCAAAATTGCAATTCTCTTAATTTAGTGAAGTAAAATCCACAAAGTACCAATTTCGTTTTGTTCAATAGGTCTGTCTTTTAAAAGAATTACATCGCGAAATTATTTTTTTTAAAAAGTATGTCATCTTACACCTCTTTTGTTTTAGAAATACAATTAAACTTTCAATCTAACATTAACTTTCTATTTATTCTATGGTGAAAGGAAGGTAGTTTGTATTCCAATCTAACATTAACTTTGTATTTATTTCAAGGTGAAAGGAAGGTAGTTTGTATTTGGTGATGTGAAAAAAAAAAAAAGAGTGAAGATTTGTGGAAAAGGAGATGGGGTAATCTATTGCAAGTA
>Ga0099825_1000911_pt1 | contig 35248 bp, 28 predicted proteins | sample SiratroredBW_FD_76838 | JGI IMG/M metagenome (GOLD analysis project Ga0099825, IMG submission 76838) | Root nodule microbial communities of legume samples collected from California, USA - Siratro red BW | ecosystem: Host-associated > Plants > Roots > Nodule | place: USA: California | collected...
TAAACATGTATATTATATGCCGTTCTTAGCGCCTTTTGTTTTTTTTTTTTTTATACATACATATATATATATATATATATATATATATATATATATATATATATATATATATATAATTAGAGTTGTGTTGAAAGGGTAAGGTTGGTATGGGTTGGGTAGGTATTTGAGATAAAGAGTATGTGCGAGAAATCCATCTCCTTGAGAAGAAATCAGATATTGTAAGACTTTTAAACCAGTGTTGAAACTAACACAGGAATATATCTTTGGAATATAGTTTACTGAATATTGTTCAGAGAAAAGAGAAATGTGTATTTGTATACTCCACAGGACTCATTGAGCTGATTGGATTTGGTGTACTGAATTTACCACCTTTGACTCACTTTTGGATTGCCTATAATTAATTTGACTCCCAAATATAAAGGTGCACCTTTTTAGGCTTTATTAGCTTATCAAATACATCAAACCATATACACTTTTAGCAGTTCTAGACATAAGTACATTTAGTTGACTAGATAAAATATCAATAGCACTTAATAATTATTTTTTCTGCATCATTCCTGGATCTATAGAATATCCAAATTATTGAGTAGGATTGACTATATTTGTTTAATAAGACTAGTCTTGCATCCCGATTTTTGTTGCTTCTGTATACATTATTCGCCGTGACTAACTAAAGAAAGATGGCACTGCTGAGATAGGGTTTAATATGCAGATTTACAGAACCATAGTTGGAAATTATGTTTTATGTTGTATTATTGATATTTGCATGTAAAATTTCTGGATAATGTTCTTTCATTCACTCTAATGCCACCACCTCAATTTTCTTCATTGTCCAAAGTACAGGTTACGAATCCTGCAATTGATCCTCTTCGAGAAGGATTGGTTATGTCTCTTGAAGTGAATATAGGGAAGAAAGGGAATTTATTGGAAGTTGGGCCAGAGAATGCTTCACAGGTATCTTAGCATACATCTGTAATATTTAGTTTGTCATTGCCGTATAACACCTGTAATTTTGTTGTCTTTTCTTGCCTACGAGATGATGGTGTGTTTTGGAACAGGTTATGTTATCCAGTCCAGTATTGAATGAAGGGGAGCTTGAATCACTACTGAAAGACTCCCAGTTAAAACCACAAGTATTACCTACATTTTTTGATATAACTAAGGGCATTGAAGGTTCGTTGGAGAAAGCATTAAATAAGCTTTGCGAAGCTGCAGATGAAGCTGTCAGAAATGGTTCCCAGTTACTTGTTCTATCAGATCGTTCAGAAGCACTGGTAAGGACCATCTAATAGCACCTACCTTTTTCTACAGAATTTGGTTGATATATATATATATATATAAGCAGTGCTGTTTTTTCTCTTTTTGGTGAACAATAGAAGCAATGATTTGGTACATGTAATTAGATGACCAAAACACAAGACATGATATGCTACTGTCTGCAAGCGATGATGACAAGTCCTCATTTTCTAATTTAATTTTCAATTCAAATTTGTTTAATTTGTGAACCTCCATGCCGTTTATAAAGTGAGAAAGTCTTTTTCTCACATGCATTGTGGAGCTATTTTTTTCTTTCTTTATAAGAAGTGATAAAGACCGTTGAATTTGTGAACTTCCTTCCCATTTATCAAGTGAGGCATTCCCCTTATGGTTATGAATCCTCACTCAACTTTCCTTGACTAGGCACCTGCCTAAAAGAGCTCTTCTTGTCAAATGGTGGAGCCACTCGGGCACAACTCATCTTGTATCTTGGGGTATGTAGGAATCTGATAGGAGCTTGAGTGTTATGAGGAATCAAACACCGAGGGAACTCATCCTCAAAAGCTAGCTATTTAGGGGGAAGAACTAAACATTTAAGTACACTAACGAACATCCCTCACTACAAAATGTGGGACTTAGGCACCCCATAACACCTAAGTTCCTATTAGAATTCCATGATTCCTACTGCAACCTTGCTCCTATAAATGCTAGAGACGAAATATGATCATTTCCGTATGTTAGGTACAAACATAGCATGCTTATTAATATCGAAGAGGTGCAACAATAATAAATAAAATCAATATCTAATAGTGGGAAATATCTAGTAAGATATTTTCCCATCAATTCATATCATGTCTCCTTATTTAATGTATTCAAATCATATCTCTAACATAATCAAATTATATCTCTAAAACCTGAAATATAACTTTTATCTTGGAAAACTGATCTTACTATAGAGAGAATAAAGGGAGTTGAATATCATATCATTAAATGGAGAAATGTTAGAAACGCACTTTTTGGTCATATTTGAGTATGCCCATGTTTAGACAAACTTCTTCATAAACACTTATATGAGAGAAAAGTAAAAGAAAAATAAAATAAAATGATCTTCTCCATAAGCTAAAATTAGTTTATGCGAGAAAAGTAAAAGAAAAATACAATAAAATGATCTTCTCCATAAGCTAAAATTAGTTTATGCATAAGCCAATTTGTACTAATTATATAGTTTCTCTAAATTCTTATTTGTGCATAAACTAATTTTAGCTTATAAAGAAACTTATTTCATATTTTTCTTCTCTAGGAGTGTTTGTGGAGAAGATTATCAGGACATACCCTCTGTAGAAGTATAAGTCTTTATTGCCGAACTAGTTCCCAATCCTTCCCCTATGCAGTTATAGTAGCATGAAGTGAAACTTTATAAACTACAATGAATAGTGAATTCCGTGTGTATTTCTGAGACTAGGACTGATCAACTAAATAACAACTCTCTACCTTTTTCCTTATTTTTCGGCACATATCTTATCACTCTAATTATTTGAGCCCTAACTAACCTATTGTAACTAACTACTACTGGGGTTGCCTAACAATATCTCAATACATAACCTCAATCCACTGTCTGCCTGTGGGAGCCACATGAGATTTGACAAAATAATAGAAAGAATGTCAAAGATTTTGTTTATAACAGTCTTTAATTATATGACTTAATATTTCTTCGTGTTTATGTCCATCAAATTTCCATTTTTGATGAAGATTGTAAATAGCTGGCAACTAGTTTTATTCATTTAGATTTCCTTTGTTCAGTTGGATATTTAGTTGACTTCGTTTATACATATGTAAGGCCTATCTAGTGATAGGAGCTAATCTTGGCTATCCATTCATGGTCAAGACTGTTTTGTTTTTAAGTCTAAGTTTAACCCTCCATTATGATTATATGGTCAAGATTATCACCTTTCATGAGATCATGAATTCTTAAATGCTTCCTATATGATACATATAATACATTTTTTTGGATGTGTGTATCTAAGCTAATAATGTGTTCCGTTCTTTTGGTCCTAGGAACCAACTCATCCGGCAATTCCAATTCTTCTTGCTGTTGGTACTGTTCATCAGCATCTAATCTCGAATGGCCTGCGGACATCAGCTTCAATTATAGCAGATACTGCCCAGTGCTTTAGCACTCATCAGTTTGCATGTTTAATAGGATATGGTGCAAGGTTATTTAATTCTCTCACTCAAGTCTTTGCTAATTGTAGTATTTTCATTTGTGGTTTCTTTGTTATTTTAATTTTATATTTGGAGTTTGTTAGGTGATATAATTTTCATTTATTAGTGTCAGTGTTTCTGGGCCTAGTATGGATTGAGGAATTCTATTTTCTGTTTCTTTGACAATGTGCAAATATCGTGTGCCCACACATATAATTCATTATTTATAATCTAACAATGATTCAACCAAGGATATAATTAAGGAAACAAAATGCAATGAAATCCATAATTCCTAGAAATAAACTTTGTCTATATTTCTATTTACATGTAATTAAAGCACATGTCTAAAACTGCCCCTCAAGCATAAGAATATATGTCATTTGAGCCAAACGTGTTATTAATGTACTCAACATGTGAGATTTTGAGAGCTTTATTGAACATGTCTTTCAATTGGTCTTCAGAGCTAACAAAGTCATTGGTGATTTCCTCTAAGATCACCTTCTCTCTAACTAAGTGTCAATCAATGTATTTGGTCTGCCCATGGCAGACCGAATATGAGGCAATGTGGATAACAACTTGATTTACAATGTGTCTCCATGTTTCTCTATGAGATCATATTCACTCCAATAGGAACACTATATCCAAAAGTAGAGCTCATGTCTAATGGTAGTCCTTCCCAATCAGCATTAGAATTAGAGACAATTATGGCATTGCATTTGTTTTCATATAATAATCTTCAATCTAAAGCATTCTTGATATATATAACATGGCAATGACTATCACAAGCAGCATTAAGGAGTTGAATCACCATGCAACAAAGGTGATGTTTGGTCTAGTAAGGGTAAGTAATAGTATGCCTACAAGACGTTGATGTCCTTTTAGTTCTTCTAGTGGCTCCCCTTGATTTGAAAGAAGCTTCACATTGACATCCATTGGAGTATCACAACAATAAAGCATGTTGGTGTTAGTCAAAATGTTCAATGCATACTTTCATTGGGAAATGGCAATGCCATATGGAGATTGAGCAACTTTAAGAAGTTTGAGCAGACCCAAAAAGTCTTTCATATTACATACTCTATTGCCAATAATGACAATGTCATCAACATAGATAACTAAATAAATGCATAGGCCAGATAAAGAGTGGATGAATATTATTGGGTGATTATCTTCAAAATGGGTCTTGCTAAAATGAGGCAAGATATAGTTAAAGTAGTTAACCAACACTTGAGGAGGCTACTTCAAACCATAGAGGGAATGTTGGAGTGATAGTCACCTAAAGTTGTAAAATCTAGGGCTAATCTATATCAACCTCTTCTTGCAACTAATCATGAAAGAAGTCCAACAATGAATGATAATCCGTAGCAAGAAATAGTCTAATAGAGGTGATGTTCACGACAAGGACATGACGTCCCTATCAAAAGAGGGGATCAATTTGTTGTCGAAAGGGATTAGGTATGACTTCTTCTATAGACTTGATAATAGACAAATCCAAATTTGACATTAAGGATTATTGGAGATCTTACTTCGACCAGAGATATGACTAAATTAAAATATAAGTATATGCAAATCTCACTTTACAAGTCAGATTTGTGAGGTTAAGTTAGACTTAAAATCCACTTTCTAAGATGGTTTAGAGTCTATCTTAGTGAGGTTTTATGAATCTATCGTAACACCCGCTATTGGACCACCTACAAATATATCCCACGCTTGAGATGTTAAGTCTTCGGCATGAGTAAGTGTGTTGAAGATTCCACATCGACGGAGATATGACCAAATTAAAGCATTTAAGTGGTTGCAAACTTCACCTTATAATCTGGTTTTTTGAAGTTGAGATAGGTTTAAAATTCACTTTCTAATGAGAAAGAAGATAGAGATCAATAATCATAATTAAGGATAAACTCTTCTATAGGGTTATAATTACAACGAAATCAAATTCCTTTGCAAAGGACAATGGGAAGGTTAGGTGGAAGTAACATTGTTGAAAGGGCATTTGGAGCAGAAAATGATGTTGGAGGATCAATAAGACAATTGGTGAATGTTATGCCTGCGCATGTTAGATGATTAGTGGAGGTAGAGTAGATGTGGGCATATGATTAGTGGAGTAGAGACTAGAGGCAATAACTGAAGTCAGAACAATAGGTGGAGCATTTAGAGGACCTTCTTTAATGGTGAAAAAAATAACAGGGTGGCCTTGAAGGATAACACTAGGAAAGATGGTAGCACACTGTAAGAAGTACATCACCCTAGAAGCAAAGAGGAACATTCTCGGGAAGGAGGAGCGTGAGAGTTGTTTCAACCAAATGGCATTTGTTGCATTTGGAAACTCAATTCTTTTATGACCTGTGGGTGTCTAATGAAAGATACCATGCGACCTTAGAAATGACTGTAACTGGAAAGACATATTGGTGGGTATTATTAGCATGCAAAGTTTTAATTCAGGAGACAAACTACAATGAGAATAAACATAAAAAAGATACAAAATAAAAATAACCATAGGTTGGACAGACTCAAATAGGACCTCAAATATCATCAAATAAAGGTGAAAAATAAAAGAAAACACTAAAGATGACATTGACAAAATAAAAACAACCTAGGGTTTACGTTACAGTTGTATTCTTACATTTGTCAGGAAGCCATTTTTTCATTTGAACTTGAATAAATCTAATTTTTTCCCCACACTAAACAATTGTGTACTGGTGTTATTGAAATTAATTCTACCTGCATAAATTGGTGACAACAATGGAAGATGGGAGTCATGCATAGATAACTCCATTAACCCTTTCTTATGCATAGTGTGATATATCTGTTTTGTTTTTTTCAGTGCTGTGTCTCCATACTTGGCATTGGAGACATGTCGGCAGTGGCGTTTGAGTAACAAAACTGTTAATCTGATGAGGAATGGAAAGATGCCCACTGTATCAATTGAACAGGCACAGAAGAACTATTGCAAAGTTAGTCCTCAAATTCAAACCACTCTTTTCGCTTTATTTCAGATGTAAAAGTAATAAACCTAATTCTTTTCTCATTCCTTTTTGTATATCTCTTTGTAATTATGATGGCTATGTATAGTAAACTTAAAACGAAATAGTGAAAATTTAAACATATTAAGGGAAATAGAGTGAGTACGTTACAAAATGAATTTCCGCAAATAATTACAAAGAAAAAGGGAGATTCTATTGTATTTTCAGATTTTAACATTAGTAAACGTGGGAAAGTAAAAATGAGAAAAGTTGGTCTCTGAATGATTAATTTTATTTTGATATAATTTTATTTGTCAATACACTAATCTCATACATCTATTATTTTATGCTAATAATCTAGGTCAAATATGAGTATAGTACAATTAATACTAGCATGTTTAATATGTGTTTTTGCATGCATTTCAGGCTGTAAAAGCAGGTCTTCTTAAAATTCTTTCAAAAATGGGCATCTCATTGCTTTCAAGGTAAGTGATAAATGAAATAAAGGCCAACTAATGCCAGAGACTGCTGGTATAATATTTTTTGTTTCAATAAGTAGCTTATATATTGTTTTAATAGTTTATTTTCTTTTCTTTCCTTACTGATATGCTTTTGGAAAATCTATTTTTCAATTCCTCGGTTATAGTTACTGTGGTGCACAAATATTTGAAGTCTATGGATTAGGAAAGGAAGTTGTTGATCTTGCATTCAGAGGAAGTGTGTCAAAAATTGGTGGATTGACTTTTGATGAGGTGAGGAACATTGCTGACTAAAGCCTGAGAATGAAAATTCAAATTGTTTTGATACTTTACTAGCAATATAAATTAGTTCATTGTGCCTGATAACACTCGATCGTCATTGTTGTTAGAGCTAGCTCAATATTGCCCAGTTCATTAGACCTTTCATATTTTTCTTTCAACTTATTTGCTCTTTGAAACATTTATCTTATGTATCTTTTTGTGAATTTATCAATGTTTCCAAAAAGAACATAGTCACACATTTTTCTGTAGTGCATTTTTTTACCTGCATTTTATACACAAATCTGGATATGCTTCAGTCTCTTACTAAAGTTTCCACTTCAGTTTCCTTTGTATTCCTTTACTGAACATAATTCAGAAACTGTTGAACGATTAGACGTACAGTCTACAGTTACATGTACAGTACGTGGAAAGAGTGAACTGACTCCCGTATCAGAGTGCAATCACACACAGTAGTTATGTTAACAGCTACACTTTTAATAATTGTACTGCATCTTAGGGCTTATAAAATCTTACGTTTGTAAACACCCTGGGTACAATTATAACTGTTTTCTTTTGCACAAGAACTTGTGAATGTGTTCATGTACAGAGCATCAATGCAAGAGTGGACTTGTATTTGTGAATATTCATTATAATGAATATCACTTACTTTGAAACTTTGCTCTTCTGATGTGGAGCAGGTGGCAAGAGAGACTTTGTCTTTCTGGGTGAAGGCATTCTCTGAAGATACAGCTAAAAGGTTGGAAAATTTTGGATTTATACAGTCCAGACCAGGAGGTATGAGTTCCGTGCTGATTCTCATTTAAATTTAAGGAATCGATTTTCTTTATCAATGGAGTTGCATTCTTAGACCATAGTATTGTTCTGGGTACTGTATAAATTGACTGGTTTTGATTTACATTCTCAAAGGGGAGTATCATGCAAATAACCCAGAAATGTCAAAGTTGCTCCACAAAGCTGTTCGCCAGAAAAGTCAAAGTGCCTTTTCAGTTTATCAGCAATATTTGGCTAATCGACCTGTGAATGTAATTCCTGGAGATCCTATTTTCATACTGTTAAAATTCATTTTATTATGCAGATTTATGTGAAATATCTATTGTTCATCTCAGGTTCTCCGTGATCTTCTTGAATTCAAGAGTGATCGTGCTCCAATTCCTGTGGGGAAGGTTGAACCTGCTTCTTCAATTGTGCAACGGTTTTGCACTGGGGGCATGTCACTTGGAGCTATTTCCAGAGAAACTCATGAAGCAATTGCAATTGCCATGAACAGAATAGGTGGAAAATCAAATTCAGGGGAAGGTGGCGAGGTAATATAATAACTTTTATTCCAGTATAGCTATTGGTATTAATACAGTAATATTGTAATTTATTTATTTTTTTGCATTTTTTGTTTTCTGAACTAATTTTCATTTCAACTTTGATCCAATGTTTTCATGTATTGCATTCAGGATCCTGTTCGCTGGAAACCACTTACAGATGTTGTTGATGGTTACTCTCCTACTCTTCCACACCTTAAAGGTCTTCAAAATGGGGATACTGCTACTAGTGCCATAAAGCAGGTTAGTTCACTCAAAATTAAAGCATCTTCATTAACTTTTTTGACTGTAGTAATGTTATTATTTCAATTGTGTAATACTGTGAAATTCGTTGGATGGACGTACTAAGCCCTTTTGTTCTTTCTCTAGTTAAAGTATTTTACCATTTTACAAGATCTTTATAGCATAAGCTATCTGGAAGCTATTATTGCCTGCTGAATGTTGACATTTAATCAACCTAATTATATACTTCGATCTGATTTGTTTAACTGATGCCTTGCATGTATGTGATTTTAATTTGATGGTCATGAATTAGTGCCAACTTTTGCCAGTGCACTGCAACTATGAACAATAAAATGCCATTGTGAAGTAATTCTCTTTTTTCTCCACTCACCCTAAGTATGGGAAATATAATTTTTGTGCTTTTCTGTGAGTGCAATATGATTGTTGGGGCTGCCAACATATGATCTCATTCCTTGCACTATTAACTTAAGAATCCAGATGCAGGAGGGAAATATAGCAACTAAAGTTTTTAGTGGATTAGGTCATAGATCTTGCCTTACATTATATTCTTTTGGAGGGTGTGATTACATTTGGTGGATGAAAGAAGTATTGATTCCTTTATAAATTCGTGAATACAAATTTAGTTCGTAATCTAATTGGATGGCGGACTAACCTCCATATTCAATCAATCTGCCTGATTTAAATAGTATTTATTATAAAATTTGTCAGGTAAATGTTATAGTCATAGAAATTGTGGTAGGTACTTATAATCTGATTAAACATTTTGTGTTTTTCAGGTTGCTTCAGGAAGGTTTGGTGTCACGCCAACATTCTTGGCAAATGCTGATCAGTTAGAAATCAAGATTGCACAAGGCGCAAAACCCGGTGAAGGTGGACAATTACCTGGAAAAAAAGTTAGCATGTATATTGCTAGGTTGAGAAATTCTAAACCAGGAGTTCCTCTTATATCTCCACCTCCTCATCATGACATTTATTCTATTGAGGACCTTGCTCAATTAATCTTTGATCTTCATCAGGTGACACTCTTGCTTGGTTTATTTATTGTTTTGTTCGAATGAAATATAGTAATTAGGTGCTCAGGAAACATCTATGGTTGAACAGGTGAATCCAAAGGCAAAGGTGTCCGTAAAACTGGTGGCTGAAGCTGGAATTGGCACTGTTGCATCTGGAGTTGCAAAGGGCAATGCTGACATTATACAGGTGTCTACTTTGACCTGTAATCCATTACAATTTTTTAGCTTCTTCAATTTATATTTCTCAGATATGCATTTTTCCTTTGTGAAGCTTAACATATCATAATGCGATCAATTTACAGATTTCAGGACATGACGGGGGAACTGGAGCAAGCCCTATAAGTTCCATCAAGCATGCAGGAGGTCCTTGGGAACTTGGTCTTACAGAATCTCATCAGGTCATATTGAATCATGAAATTGTGTGATTAAAATATATTTTCATTATTTCTACCTAGTTATATACTATTTGATTGTGGATATATTTTCTAGCAGACACTGATTGCAAATGGACTTCGAGAAAGGGTTATTCTCAGAGTTGATGGTGGATTTAGAAGTGGAGTTGATGTCACGATGGCAGCAATAATGGGTGCTGATGAATATGGGTTTGGTTCAGTGGCAATGATTGCTACTGGATGTGTTATGGCCCGCATTTGCCACACCAACAATTGCCCAGTTGGTGTTGCCAGTCAGGTATTAGGAAGACTGATTTGTTATTCCATGCTTAAATATAATCATTACTTGTCATTTGTCTAATATGAATTTATCATTGCATTTCAGAGGGAAGAGTTGCGGGCACGCTTTCCTGGTGTTCCTGGTGATCTTGTCAACTACTTTTTGTATGTAGCTGAGGAGGTATTTTGGGGCGCTTTTGATATCTTTAAAGTTTATCTTAGTTTTCCTAGTTTCGGACTTACTGTAACTGATTTAATTTTCATTTACCACTTTCAAATTCGGATTTTGTTATGATTTCTTCATCCTTTCTAGAATAAATGTTATTTTTTTATCAGGTAAGAGGCATATTGGCTCAACTGGGTTATGAGAAGTTAGATGATGTTATTGGCCGGACTGATTTGTTGCAACCAAGAGACATATCTCTAGCAAAAACTCAGCATCTGGATCTGGGTTATATCCTCTCTGTACGAATTACCTATATCATATATATCATTCCTTTCTTTTCTTTTAAGTTGAGTTATCTGCATATCTACTTTTGTGTGATTAACCTTTCATTTTCAGAGTGCTGGGTTATCTAAATGGAGCAGTACAGAAATTAGGAACCAGGAGCCTCATACCAATGGTCCTGTTCTGGATGATGCTTTGCTAGCAGACCCAGAGGTAAAACAACTATAGATGTTATTAAAATGTAAAACCCCTATTAGTATCCTCTTTCCGATATTTCTTCTTTGTATTAGTTTGTATGTCAATCATATTCAGTGCTCAAATGCTAGGACTCGGTCTAATTTCTAGTTAATTTTATCTATGAGCCTCCAGAGCTTAAAATCATCATACATTCTCAACATTGTAGACAGTATAATGACTTTCCAGAGTTTCCACTTGCCATCATTCTAAATTTTACTATACAAATTTTATTTTTTTTATATTTTTATCTTATTAAATTAGTAATACACGTGAATTTCTAAGAATAAGTTTAGACCAATCACATTCAGCATGAAAGTATTGACAATTTGAAAATTTATGAATTTTTTGTCCTATTCCTCTTAAATAATTACTTTCACCAGGTAAGAAGGTCCAGTAATTATTCAATTTATTTCCCGTCTAATCTATCACAATTAATAATGGGGATTGGTTTTTTAATTGTGTTTTGGTGTACACAATATTTTACCTTTTTTCACCTTTGCACCATAAACCAATTTTTTAGTTTCCATAATCTATAAGAAACTTCCCATAATGAGCAGTCATGATGAAAATTTTAAAATATTTTTATTGTATAATTATAACAATTAATAAAGAAGAAATTTATTTTTATGTACACACTTTATTACAATTGTGTTCTTTATATTCTGATAATTATTTATAACAATTAATAGTGGTGATTTGTTTTTTAACTTTTTTTTATCTGTACACTTTTTTTTACTTATTTTTACCCTTTGCACTCTTCTCTCCATCAACCTGGAGTTGATTTCATAGTTCTCAAAATTTCTTTGATTCAAACAAATCTTTGATTAAAAAAGCACTTAACAGTTTATGTCTCCTTAAGTTAATTTAATTCATAAAAAGGGTCAAAAAGGTGCAAATTGAGAGTCTGAAGTGTTGGATGGGGAAAGTATTCCTACTTCACTCTCTCATGGAGCCAAATTCCCAGCACCTCTAATTCTGGAACGTGCCTGCTTTTCCCATTTTAATTGGCTGCCTTTTGTTTTTGAGGAAATATGGGAACGAGATGCGGAAAATGGTTGTCTGTGCTATATAGGAAAATGTCACACAAGGCAGAAATATTGAATATGCTATTTTTCAGATTGCAGATGCCATTGAAAATGAAAAGGTGGTTAATAAGACCGTAAAAATTTATAACATTGATCGTGCTGTTTGTGGACGTATAGCTGGAGTCATTGCAAAGAAGTATGGTGACACCGGTTTTGCTGGACAGTTGAATATAACGTAAGATGTCTTAATTTACAGCTTAAAATCCAATATTTGTATTTAAATTAAAGTTAACAAAGATGTTCTCCCTGCTTCCAGATTTACAGGAAGTGCTGGGCAGTCATTTGCTTGCTTTCTGACACCTGGAATGAACATTCGCTTGGTAGGAGAGGCTAATGATTATGTTGGGAAGGTATCTTACTAAAACTCTGCTGCTTTGCATTACTTAAGATCTGGTTTAGGAAATTAAACATTAAATGTGTGACTATGATGCATTTATTTAGTGATGAAGAGTGTGGGGCCTGGTTACTTGATTATTTTATCCTAGTGTTCTTCTTTATTCATAGAGGTACTGTACTCAATCAGTAAAATTCTTGACAAAATTCTTCTTTATTAAGCGAGGATTTGATGCTATAATTTTTTGCCAAGTGTAATCAAGTTGTGCACTAGTTAGCTTGAATTAAGACCCCTTTGTGTGACCAGAATGAATGAAAAGGATGTTTTTCTTGAGGTTTCTGTTCTGAATTGTTTTAGTTAGATACTAATTTGAGGCACATTGTTCTGATGTTTATTTGTGACTGTTGCCAGGGCATTGCTGGAGGTGAGTTGGTTATCACTCCAGTGGACAAGACGGGGTTTGAACCTGAGGATGCAGCTATTGTAGGGAACACTTGCTTGTATGGGGCAACTGGTGGACAGGTATTCGTTAGAGGGAGAGCTGGGGAAAGATTTGCTGTCAGAAACTCACTTGCTGAAGCTGTGGTTGAAGGCACAGGAGATCATTGTTGTGAGTACATGACAGGTGGCTGTGTTGTTGTCTTGGGAAAGTGAGTAATATTTCTTATCCAAGCATTACCATTCTTTTGCTTTTTACCACCCTGCTTTCTGTAATTAGGTCTGTTTGTTTAAACATTTTGTTTAAGAAAAAAATATATTTGTAATAAAATAATCACTTAGTAGAATTTTTTATGTTTGGGTAAACATTTTAAAAGCAGTTTTCTTTTTTTCTGCTTCTTGTTCTCTACAATCACTTTTTCAAGCACAAACAACTAAATCTGTTATTTAGGAAAAAATTGTGGTATACTGAGGCTACCACTTATTTTATACGTTAACAGAGTGGGTAGAAATGTAGCTGCCGGAATGACAGGAGGATTGGCTTACATTCTTGATGAGGACGATACTCTCATTCCCAAGGTTTGTGCGAGAGACCCATTTCACTGTACTTTCTGTTTTTCATTACAAATTAGTGCATGCATGGCTATTGAAATTCTTTTTCTTATCTGGATTCCCTTATTGCCCCTCTAATGTAAGAAAGAAGAGAATAATAAATCAATGGTTTGGGAAGCATTTTCAACTGTTTAAAAACACCGTTATACTGTACCACTGTTCGGAGATCTTCCCAAATCTCGTAAGTGCCTTTGCGTGAAACACCAAAACTTCTTAAGAAGTGAATTTTGACGTTAACTTTACAAAACTGGCTTATCCCTTAATGGGATCTTCAACGAAACTGCCTTTAAAACTTTACTTGTAAGTTCTAACTAATCTTGTAGCAGTAGTTATTTATTTTACCTGAAATTTTCTTAACCACAGAAACGATTTTAAACTACCCATCCCCCTCGGAAAGAAATGCTTCTAAAACATAATCATAATATCTTGAAAGCCTTTTATTTGCTTGAAAAGAGCGCTATTGTTTTGTTATGCTTATATCTAAGATCAATCCACAGGTAAACAGAGAAATTGTAAAAATCCAACGGGTATCAGCTCCTGTTGGGCAGATGCAACTGAAGAGCCTGATTGAATCTCATGTTGTAAGTACTCCTATTTACACTAACAAGAATTTATGCATGTGCAATCATGTAGGCAGAATTTTATTCTTGGTTTTAGAATTTGATATCAGTTGATAATGATAATGCACAAGTAAATTTTATCCTCTCTCTATGAAGGAAAAAACCGGTAGTACCAAAGGTGCGGCTATTCTGAAGGATTGGGATAAGTATTTATCACTATTTTGGCAGCTGGTTCCACCTAGTGAAGAGGATACCCCTGAGGCAAATCCCAAGTATGAAACAACTACCACAGAGCAGGTCACTTTTCAGTCTGCTTAGGGTACCAATGGCAAGGTTAGATTGATTACGATAGGCTATGTCGCTGCTGTGTACGGGAAAGGGAGAGGCTATCAACAAGGTGGAAATGGTAGCCAAATTATGGGATTAACTATCGCTTGAAATCATGGTGCTGCATTGATTCTCAAGATCATTTTTGCCAGCACTAAATGGCCCCGTATTCATCCATCTCAAGCATTAGCCTTCTCTTACCTCAGTTTTTGTATAGCCTGTCAAAGAAAACCTGTAAATAAAATGCACTGGATTCGAACCTGACGGACGGTGAAAATAAATTAGTCTTGTCATCTTTGCTCTCTTGTGGAGAACTCAAAATTTAGTTTTCGCCTTCCACCATCAAAATACCTTCCTTAATAAAACAGGATCTGATACTAACATTCATAAAATACTACCGGCCTTAATACGTTGCTCATGCAATACTTCACATGAATTTTCAATAGCTTCTAATTTAAATTTATAATCTTCACTTTTTAAAAGCTTTTATATTGTTATTATTTCCCCCGCGTTATACGTACAATTGTTCCTCGATTATAAAAAATGATATTTAAATATGTTTTAACCTATGTGAACATAACATCTTTCAATTTTGTTATAAACTTTAGTTTTTGAAGAATTTAAAAGTTCTGAAAATTTTCTCTTATTTCTATTTAGCAATGATGTATTATGTACTTAAATTCATCACATATTATATAATATAATGGTAAAGAATATGTATATGTATACACAGATGACATTTTATCCGTAAAAACTGATTAGTAACATGTAACATACTACGTTTTATATTAGTTTTGAATTGTTTAAGGATAGAAAAACTAGAGTGATAATTATTGGTTATATAACTTATAATTTTGTAATAGATTATAATTAATATTTCTAAAAGTAAAATTTATTGTTTTACCATTTTTTGTCTTTAGAAATAAAATAATTGATATAATAAAAAATAAATTATATTACAATAACTCAAACTTATAATATCAAAACGAATGTATGGAGAATAAATTATAAGTATTTGAGTAAATTATTTTTAATAAAAATGCAATATTAAACGTAAATTATTTGAATGAAAAGTAAGAATACAATAAGTAATTATATTATTCATATTAAATAATAATTATATTACTTGATTGATTTAGGTACTTAAAATATATTCTAATTATTTTACTTTAAAATATTCTTTATTATTTTTATATTAATTAATATTTTTTCTGTTTTCGCTCTTTATTAATTAAAACTAATAAAAAAGGGTAGAGAAACTGTCAAGATTTTAAAAATAACAATTATTTTAAAAGAAACTTACAGAATAATATTTTATATTTAAATTATAAATACTAAAAAAAATTCACTGACGTCACACTGCGTAAAACCTGCTGAGAGTACGGAAAAATTGTTCACCAAATTCGTTCTCCTTTATTCGATATCAAAAAGAAACTTCGGCTCTTTTTCTTCTGGGATGCGGAGAAACATCGTTTTTGTTTTCCGCACTCTATACATTTCATGTTACCTTGTTCAATGTTCATTTCGATTCAATATTGACGTCTACAATCAAAACTAAAATGACTCATTTTTGTGTGTTTCTACCCAATTCATCACCCAATCACTCATGTTCCAATGGCCGAAACTTCCTACTTCCCTCCAATTGTGCTACCTATTAGGGTAAGACAAACCTCAGCTTATTGGTAAATCATTCATGGAACCAAAACCAAGCTTTATGGTGTAATAAATTTGTCACTTCCTCTACTTGTTTCCTTCAAGTTTCACCTAATGAATTTTAAACGTGAAAAATGATGCCCGGTCACACCAGTTAAAATAAAATCGAGAAAAAATAAGGCATAATGAATTTGTCATTTTCGCTACTTTCTTCCCATTTGTGCTTTACCAACCGAATAGAATAAACTTTTTTCACCAACCCAATTACTATTCAGTCACCATCGTTTTCAATTTTAACTTCCTTTTCCACAGGGAAATTCCAATTAGCTAAATTTAATCATCCCTAGCTCTCTGCTTTGTATACATTTTTCTCATTCTCGCCAAGATAAGCTTATGAAAAATTAATCATAAAATTTAACTAAGCAAAAGTAGCACGTACCAACTGTGATTACCTGTTTGGTATGGAATATGATAAATATTGTAAGGGAAATTGCTGAAAATGACAGAGTCAAATTAAGGTGTTAGACTTTAAGGAAAGGAAAGATGAATATGATGATGAATGATGAGAAGGGTAAATGTGTGTTGTTGCAATCACGCTTCTCTTGCTTTTGTTTTCCTTTTTCTTTGAAAACAAAACAAAGCAACCAAATTCTATGTATACCCACCGAATGTCGGCGTATGGTGTTGAAACCCGACTAACAAATGTTAAAACAATGAATTCTCCAAGTGCTTCTCTCTCTTTCTCTTATTTTTTTTTTTATTCTTAATTAGATAGAACGGGAGTTTCTATTTGATATCCTACTAATCTTCTACCCATTTGATCTATTCTTTTTTATTCCTTTCTAATGAGAAAATTCTACATACTTTATTAAAATATTATAATAAGATAAGAATGATCTATCAACACAAAGTTTGAGTTTAACTAAAAATACTTTACAAAGTTATTTATAGAGGAGAATTATATGAACAATAAAAGTAATTGTTGGCTGTATTGCATAGAGTCAAATATTTAACTTTTACTCTAATTTTAGTGAGAGTTAAAGGCAATTTGAATAATAATAATAAGATATATACTATCATTGCTTATACTTGTTCTTCCATTCCATGCCCACACAAATATACAATCTCAACCACATACATACATGATGGTACAATATTATGAAACAAATGCTGTGTTCTTTCTGGGTAAACCTACCCACATTGCTCTGATTTCTTGGTTAGAGGTCGACTAATGAAACAAATAAACATCAAAAGAAACACTATTCCGAACTCACACATTCATCAGCTATCACAAAGCATGCATGCACACATTAATGCAAAAGAAAATGGACCATAAATAGACAAGCATGCCTTGACAATGTCAGTGAGCATATAGAGAATTGCGTAGGTATGTATAGGTAGCTACCAAGTAAAATTACACAGATGAATCACTTCTGGGCCATGTTTGGAAGATAAAGCCAACATCACCAGAAGCAGCATTATCACGGCAGGCACCAACATGAGAATCATTGGCGGTGGCGGCAGAGGTGGCAGAATCAGTGGCAGAACCAAGATTGCTATGGTCAGCACCACCATAAATATGATTGATCCAAACCCAAAAAGCCTTCTCATAAATGCTAATGAGAAGCTTATGAAACTGCTGTTGCACTCAATCAACCAAATGCTCATCGATCGATCTACCCCAATCCAATTAAACAAAGCTTTGATCCCTATCACCACAACCCTTATGGTGTTTTATTATTTTGAATTTGAAAAGACAAAAAAGATGAGATTTTGTCACGGCCTCTCTCTTTTATTTTCTTGTAGCACCGTCACTGTCCTGATTCCACCAAAAGAGACGTATTTTTTGTAGTTATGGTAAAAGATAGCAGCCATCAATTTTGTTTTCTTTTCTCAGACTTTCCTACTTTTCTGGCATTCTCAAATATGGCAAAACTACTATCACGTGGATTTTCTTTTGACTCAATTAGTTGGAATTGCGAGTGTGCATCCTATTAATTAATTTCTTTTGTCAATGTGCAAGTGCATGCATCCATTCATGACAAATATGATCACCATTAACACAATTTATGCAATTAGCAGTTACCAAAATTGTGGTGTTATAACTTATATAAGAGACTTGAGAGATACATTGCACCATCCAATACAAATAATTCACCTACTTGTTTCAGTTTGTACCATGCTTCTCTAATAAAACAAAATTATAAACGGTTAAAAATTAATTCTTTTCTTTCAGGTAATCAAATTTGTATTAAAAACTCAAGAAAGGAAAAACGTTTTTGGTTATTCATTAATATAAGTTATATTTATGGATTTTTTGCTTTGTGTATGTCAAAATTCAGTTATTAATTGCTACACAGATGAGAATGACAAGAAAATCAGTGTTCCCGTTCACACGTTAAGATGAGAACAAACGGAAACAAGAGTTTCTAAACGCTTTGTAGATGCTTCTCTGGATCGATATATACTTCCTATATATATATATATATAATTTATTGATCAAATTGATTTTTATGAAAGTATAGACATTAATAAACTTATTTAATTATGAATATTGATAAACGCAATTTCTCATTTTACTAGGTTATTGTAGTCCTTGACATTAGAAAATGATATGCGCTTTAATATTTTCAGTATAAAGTCGTACTAAAAGATTATACGTATTTTTTTGTAAAATAAATACTTATAATGCCATAGACTATAAAAACTTAAAATAACATTTAAAATGAGAGTTTATTCAATCATTATATTATTGAAGCCCAAAACATGGACTATAACAAATCTAGAACATCGTTTTCTGCACTCTCATGTTTTCTAGCTGCACCCCAAGATATTTTAAAATGATAATATTATCCGTGGTAGTTTTATTTCATGTTGAGACTACAGCACCCTTCTCCATTCCTGAGTTTTTGGTGGTGGAGCATAGGTACAAGGTAGTTTACCTTGTTGTGTGCGTAAGTGAAAAGATGTCAATGTCTTTGAATGATCTATTATGCTTATGTTGAGAACCATGCAATCTGCGACTATATTGATGGTGAAGGCAGGTAGTGGAGGCAGGAAGTGCATTAATAGTGTTGCAGGATGTATGATATTGATATGAATGCATATTTGAAAAGATTCATGATGTGAATGCATATTTGAAAAGATTACTCGAAGTGCTTGTTTATTTTGAACTTCCTCAAAGTTCAGTAGACATAAATAAAAATAAAAATAAAGTATAAACCTAAACTAAATTCTAAACTCTAAAAGTATAATTATAAATACACTATTACAGCATCACTTTTCGAGAAACCCAGGTAAATTTTAATTTAATTATTTTTATATTATTTTTTATCTTAATTTTAATAAACTAATAATCACAAGGTTTAGTAACTACTAAAAAAACATATAAAAAATTTACTAATAATCAAATTGATGTATTGACCGTAAAAAAATAAAAAATTAAATAAAATATTAAAAAAAACAAAAGAATGTTATTTCAAGTATAAAAAAATAAAGAAGTATATAAAGAAAAATAAAAAATTAAAGAGTGTTAGTGAGATAAAAAGAATAAAGTCTACATAAATGGAAATGAGAGTATAAAGAAATGGTTGGATTGAACCTATATACATGTTTATAATAGTTTTGAAACTTCCAATAATATCTCTTTATAATATGGTTTGTGCATTGTGCAGCTCTATTTTGTTAAAAAAATAAAAGAGAATATGATACAGTTCGCACGTCACAGTGTGCAATTTTGTTCACGTAAGATTATGACTCAGCAAATTTGGGAGGCACAAATATGAACATAACATGTAGCTCTGTAATCCACCTGCAATAGGAAGATGAAGCACAAGGTAAACAAACAGAGAGAGAGAGAGAGAGTAACCTATGAAAAGGAGAGAGAAGAGACTCACAATTTTCACACACCCTTTTGTCATCCACCTTGCCTTCTTAACCGCTTCTGCCACGTTCGTTATTTCTATTTCTTCTTGTCCTTTACCACATGTTGTTTTGTGTTATCAATACCATCGTCTTTGAAAATGACCTTGCCCTCAAGGTCGAAATTAAGATATTCACTTTGATCTCTTCATATAATTCCCATATGGCTTCCTCCTCGGACATCTGAAGCCACTTAATCAATACCTCCTCTTGTCATTTATTATTTTTCTTAACCATACAATGTCCCAAGGCCATATATGGTTGTAGTTTACAACGATTGCCATCGCATATAATTGGAGAGGGAAGAACTGTTTGTGCTGGTGGACCTTCACACCTTTTTAGCAATGAAACATGAAATACAGGGTGTATTTTTGCAGTCGATGGCAGGTCCAACTTATAAGCCACTTTGCCAATTCTTTGAATAACTTGAAAGGGACCAAAATACCTCATGGCTAACTTTTTATTTTTGTGAAGCGCTACCGACTTTTGACGGTATGGTTGTAGTTTAACATACACAAATTGACTAACCTCAAACTCTACTTCTCGTCTCTTACTATCAGCATGTGTCTTCATACGCAACTGAGTTTTCTGTAAATTTAATTTCAAAGCCTCCAAAACAGCATCACAGTGCTGTAACTGTTCTTGCAGCGTGGATAAATCCCCTGTTTGAGGTTGGTATCTGATTAATGGTGGAGGGTCCTTGCCGAAAACAGCTCGATAGAGAGTCATTCCAATTGTTGAATGTAATGACGTATTGTAGCTATACGCCGCCCACGGTAGTAGGTGATACCAATTCCTGGGATTGTCTTGAGTAAAACAGCGCAGATACATCTCCAAGCAACGATTAAGAACTTTTGTTTAGCCATCAGTTTCAGGGTGATAAGCGAAGCTACGAGCCAACAATATTCCATGTTTTGTGCAGCATTGCTCCCAAAATTTGTTAGTAAAGATATTATCTCGGTCTGAGACTATGGACTACGGCAGACCATGTAAACTAACCACTTGCTTGATGAATGCCTCCGCTACTTTGACTGCTGTGAAATCTGCTGGCAGAGGAATGAAATGTGCAAACTTTGATAAGCGGTATATGACAACCATTATCACTGAACAACCATGTGTCATTACTAACCCAGTTATGAAGTCCATGGCAATATCTTACCATATCTTAGACGGTATGAGAAGTGGTTGTAACAACCCTACAGGGGGTTGTGTGCTATATTTGACTTATTGGCACACTACACATCTCTTCACATATTCTTTCGTCATTTTAGCCATGTGTTTCCAATAGAATTGAGTTATTATTCTAGTGAGTGTTTTCTGATAGTCACCATGCCCCTCTATGATTGAATCATGAAATTCAGATAAGATGTTGTTGGTCAATGCTGAAGTGGCAGGGATCACCACTCTATCCTCCCAATACCACAGTGTGTCTCTTTTCTATAACTTACCCGAATTAATCTCTGTCATTCAAAAATCTTGTTGGAGCTCATAGCTTTGCAATTCTGTTTGTAATTGAGTCAGTATATCATAATTCATTGTTGTCAGAGATAAAAATACTCTGGACAAACTGTCAGCTCCAGTATTTTCACACCCCTTCTTATATTCAATGGTGAAATTATATCCCAACAATTTGGCTAACCAGGCTTGTTGTTCAGGAGTTTGAATGGTCTGGGCTTTTAGTTCTTTGAGACTTTGATGATCAGTTCTTATGACAAACTGATGTCCCAGCAAATAATGATGAAATTTTGCTACTACAACAATAATAGCCAGCGTCTCTCTAGCATACACATACTATTTTTTTGTTGTGGGTGATAATTTCTTGGAAAAATAGGCGATAGGATCGTGGTCTTGACTTATAATGGCACCTATTCCAACACCTGAAGCATTTGTCTCTAACACAAATGGTTTGGAGAAATCTGGGAGAGCTAATTTGCGCTTTGGGAACGTTTTTGTTTCAATTGTATAAACGTTGTGGTTGCTTGGGTTGACCAACTAAAATTATCATGCTTTAGTAAATTAGTAAGTGGAGGTGCTATCATGGCAAAGTGTTTGATAAATTTTTTGTAATAGCTAGCTAAGTCGAGGAATGCTCAGAGCTGTTTGACAGAGACTGGTTGAGGCCAATTTTGGATTGCTTCAATCTTTGTAGTGTCCACGCGTACTCCTTCCTTGGATACAATATGTCCCAAGTACTTCACCTGTTGTTGTCCAAATGAACATTTGGAGAGCTTGGCATAGAGTATATGAGTTTGAAGAATGGACAACACCTGCATGAGGTGTGCAAGATGAGATTGCCAATCTGGACTATATATCAAGATATCGTCGAAGAAAACCAAAACAAACTTGAGTAACACAGCTGCAAAAATGGAATTCATTAAGCATTGAAAAGTAGTTGGTGCATTGGTTAATTCAAATAACATTACTAGCCATTCATACAAGCCATGATGTGTGTGAAACGTCGTCTTATACCTATCTTCTGGTTTTACTCTAATTTGGTGATATCCAGATTGTAAATCCAATTTGGAAAAATACTGTGCCCCAAAGAGTTCATCTAGAAGCTCGTCGACTGTTGGCATGGGAAACGAATCTTTGACAGTTACTGCATTCAAGGCTCGATAATCAGTACAAAATCTCCATGATCCATCTTTTTTTTTAACGAGCAACACTGGTGATGAAAATGGAATGGTGCTGGGTTGGATGATTCCTTCAGCCAACATTTCTGCTACAATACGCTCAATTTCTGTCTTCTGGCTGTGTGGGTAGCGGTAGGGTCTAACTTTCACTGGGGAAGTATTGGGAAGTAGAGCAATGGCATGATCATGTGTTCTCATGGGTGGAAAGCCATGTGGAACTTGAAACACTTCTTTGAATGTCTGCAATAACCTTGTCATGTCGGGGTGTATATCTAGTGGCATTTATGTCCTTGCTTGTTGTGATTCTTCTACTGCTTGCATTGTAACGTATAGAAGGCAACAATCTCCTTGGTATCATATAAGCACTTGAGTTGGTGAAATTGAGCTTGTATCGGAGCTTCATTGTTCTCTCCTTCTAGTGTAATTAGTCTCCTTTGTCAAAAAACATAATGAATTTCTCTTTGTAATTTATCAGATGACTATCCAAGGTTTCAAGCCAAATATCTCCAAGAACTAATTCTTCTGTTGCAATTGGTAAAACAAAGGTTGTAATCAACAACATGTTGCCTTGAATCTTGACAGGAATATCACGCACTTCCCCTTCACATTGCAATAGTTCCCCACTGCCAACTTGCACCTTGAAAGGTGGTGTTGCATGAATTGTTATGTTCAATCATTATGCCACGGCTGGATGAATGAAATTGTCAGAGCTACCTCCATCCATCAGAATACGAAGGGTTCTTCCATAAACAGATCCTTGAAAATGAATGGAAAGACGGGTTGGCATGCTTGTCATGGCATTATACGATAAGTGACGTGGAGTGTCTACAGTAGGCTCTATCAACAGTGTGGGAAACTCTGATAATGTCGTCTCTTGCATCTGTTCAGATTCTATACGAATTTCCTCCGGTGATTGTATCAGAAAATAATGTTTAGATTTGCATTTATGGTTGGGCGAAAACTTGTCATCGCAAGTGAAACAAAGACCCTTCTCTCTCCATAATTAAATTTTCGCTGGAGATAATTTGCATAGTGATCAAGGTTTTGAAGGGGTTGTTAGTAATGGTGGAAGTGCCTTGGTAGGTGTTACCAGACAAGTAGCTTTAGCATCGCTATTATGATTGACACGATTTGGTGTAAGGATGGATGATGGTAGAGTAAATTTTCCACGTTGCAAATTTGGGAAATATTTTTCCTCGAATAATTTGGCTAAGGAAACTGTTTGCATCAAAGACATCGACGAATGGGATTTTACCTTGCGTCTGAGCTCGAGATGTAATCCTCCCACAAAGCAGTCCAGTAACAATGCATCATCCATACCATACACTCATCCTGTGAGATCATTGAATTCATCAAAGTAGGAACCAAATGATGATGATTGCTTCAACTTCAATAATTCTTCTATAGGGTTTTCAAATTGGGAAGGTCCAAACTGCATTTGTACAACTGTTGACATCCAGAGCTAATTTGGTTCCGGATTCAATCTTTCTCAGATTTGAAACCAAGACAAAACTCTACTTCTAGGTTCACCGCTACTATATCCATCTTTTGATCCTCTGGAATGTCATACACACAGAAGAAACGTTTAGCTCTGTAAATCCATTGAATAACATCACCCCCATCTGAGAGAGTGAGAAAATCCACTTTCATATGACGTGTAGGGGTAAACATAGCTGAAGAGGATGGTCTGTCCGTCGATCTCTCATTCGTCTGATTCAACTGAAATTGAATAGAAACTAATGTTTGTGTAATGATTTGTAATTGTTCACAGTATCTATGAGACTGCTCCGCTAATTTATTAATGACGTTCTGTATGGTTTGCATTCTTATGTCATGGGTTTGTCTCTCAATAAAAGCACCAAATGATACAGTTTCGTGCCACAATGTGCAATTTCGTTCACATAAGATTATGGCTCAACAAATTTGGGAGGCACAAATATGAATAGAACATGTAGCTCTGTAATCTACCTGCAACAAGAAGACGAAGCACAGGATAAACAAACGGACAGTGAGAGAGTAACCAGTAAACAGAAGAGATAAGAGACTCACAATTTTCACACACCCTTCTACCATCCACCCTGCCTTCTTAACCGCTTTTGCCGCATTTGTTATTTTTATTTCTTCTTGTCCTTTACCACATGTTGTCTTACGTTATCAGAATATCAGATTGATGTATCATAATAAAAAGGGGTATATCACATTGTGAAGAAAGAAGAGAGTCTTTGAGAAATTGATAGTCAAAATGCCAAATGTGAAAAAGAAGAGGTTCATATAAAAACTTAAAAGTTTTGGTGTGAAAGACTGACAATTGTCAAAAAAAATTTATAGATTGAATAGCGAACATATATTATTATATAATATATAAAATATTAAATATGTGAATAAAATATGAAATATATAAAGTATATAACATATAATATATGTAATATAAATAATCTATAATATATATATAGATATATATATATATATATATATATATATATAATTATATACAGATATATATTATATTATATATACAATAAATAAATTATATATACAATAAATGTAGCAATCTCTGCAATTGTTGGCTTTAGATACCCATGAAATTGTAGGAAGTGCAAAATTGTGTAAGAAAGTATAACCTAAATCCAATCTCTCTTATTAGATATATACCTTTCTTGGGAGAAGTTCAAAGTAGCAGCAGGATGTATGATCTTGATGTGAAGACATATTTGAAAAAATTAGCACAAAACCTTTAATTGATTTTGAACGTCATTAATGAAAGTTCACTACACATAAATAAAAATAAAAATGTATAAACGTAAACTAAACTTAGTCCGCAAAATTATTTACTCAATAAAATAATTACAAATACACCATTTAAGCATAACTTTTCAACAAAATAAAGTAAAATTTAATTCAATTGTTTTTATATTATTTTTATCTTAATTTTAATAAACTAATAATTATAATTTTTAGAAACTGTTATAAAAAAACAACACTAAAATTTTACTAATAATCACAATTGATGTAGTACAAAATGTTAAAAAATTAAATAAAACAACAAAGTATTATTTCAAGAATTAAAGAATAAAAAGGTATATAAAAAAAGATAAAAAAATAAAAAAATATTATTAAGGTAAAAAATCATCAAAAATAAAGATGAAAGTATAAAAAAATGATTGGATTGAAACTACATATTGAAACTTCCAATAGTATGTCTTTATAATATAATTTGTGCATTGTGTAACTCCATTTTATTACAGAAAAGAAAAGAAAATATAGCATATTGATATATCATAGCCAGACAAAGAAGGGAAGAAGAGGGTCTCTCATAAATGGATAGCCAAAATGCCAAATGAAGTGATTCATATAAAAACTTAAAACTTTTGGTCTGTACGTGTGAAAGAGTGCAACAGTTATTAAAAAATTTTATAAATTAAATCATAAACTTATATTATTATAAAATATATAAAGTATAAAATATAAAATATAAAATATATAAAGCATATAATATATGTAATATAAATAATTTATAATATATATATATATAATTATATAAAGATATATATTATATTATATATGCAATAATTATAGCAATCTCAGCAATGGTTGTTCACATATATCCATTTAGTGGCAGTCAGTACAAAATTGTGTAGGCAATTATAACCTAAACCCAATCTCTAGAATTAGATATATCTCTTTCTTGGTATATGTGCAAAATAGTGGATTCTCTACAATTATATTAGCCCTTAATTGATTTATTTATAAAATTATTATCGTATTTTATTTTATAATGATTACCTTGATGGATGTTATATTTTGTTGTAAAGTGTATTTTTACTAATGTTTAACTCTATTTTCTTATTAACCTTACTATAATTTGTAAATTTTTTCTAAACGCCATGGATATTTGATTTTTTCTTGGGTGACGGAGAAGCTCCTAATCATGATTTATACGCATCCAATTTGACTGGGGAGATCTCAAACAATGAGACATGAGTCAACTCATAACCTTCAACCCAAAATCTTGAGGTATTAGATTTGCGGTTTTTTTTCTTATATGTTGCTCAACTTTCTCATTCATACCCGTTGTAAGACTTAGACTCGCACTTGAATACTTAACAATCTCCCTCTCAAGCGAGAGTCTCTCCTTTATATTGATACTCTCCCTCTCGAGCAGAAGCATTCTCAAACCCGAGTACATTACTCATGACCCCTCGCTTGTACCGTCGTTCAAGTGAGAGTCTCTCCTTTACATTGATACTCTCCCCCTTGAGCGGAAGAGTACATTACTCATGACCCTTCACTTGTCCCGTTCACACCATTCATACTTATATGCTTGTCTGAAACCTCCGTTAGAAAGACTTTCGATACAGGGTCAAACTGTACTTGCCCCCCTCACTTATACTGTCGTTCAAGTGAGAGTCTCTCCTTTACATTGATACTCTCCCCCTCGAGCGGAAGAGTACATTACTCATGACCCTTCACTTGTCCCATTCACACCATTCACACTTATATGCTTGCCTGAAACCTCTGTTAGAAAGACTTTCGATACAGGGTCAAACTGTACTTGCCCGAGCCGCAAACCAACAGCTCTGATACCACTTGTTGGGTAATCCGAGGAAACAAACACCAGGGAGATCTCAAACAATGAGACATGAGCCAATCCATATAAGAGAATGACACCACCTTCAATCCAAAATCTTAAGGCATTAGGTTTGCGGGTCTTCTTTCTTATATGTTGCTCAACTTTCTCATTCATATCCGATGTAGGGCTTAGACTCATACTTGAATACCTAACATAAAAAAAATAAAAAATAATAACTATTAAGAGTATGCCATTTTAAGTCTTTTAAGAGAGAATATTTATGAAAACAGAAAAACGTATTCGAGTTATTCTTGAAATAACTTTAGTTTTATCTCACTTTCTCTATTTCTTTTCTTTATATTTATTTATTTTTTATTATATATATTTAATAATGTCTTATATTCTTTTGCATATTGTTATATTAACTTAAGTTAGTTATTACATTTTTTATTTGGATATCATACGCATATATACGGTATATTATGATATTATGGGTCACACATTTATCTATATTTTTATCACATAAAATTAATTACTAAGAAAAGTTTTTAAGTAAAAGTAATATTTATATATGATTAATTATATTTTCAATAATGATCAATAAGGTTAAAGTTCAATATCTATTTTAAGGTCTATTTCATAATGTAGAAAGTTCTAATATTTGTGCTTTTCTTTCTCCTACCAACTACTACCACCTATCAAAATAATCGTTAATAGTTAGAAATGACATAATTAAGAGAATCGAAAAAAAATATATACAAGTAAAAATAGAAAGAACCTAATAGCAGGTGTTACCATGAATCCAACTAATATTGTTAAGCTAAGTTTTAGATAAGTTTCAATATTATCTTAAAAAATAAATTTTAAATTTAACTTAACCTCTTAAAACTAACTTGGTAAAATAAAGTTTATGCTACCTACATATGATAATTTAGTCCTATTTCAAAATGATATGAGATTTTCACAAAAAAAAAAAAACAATTATATTGATTGACTTATAACAGAAAATAAATATTATACAATCTTAACTAACACAAACCGAAATCCAAACATCCATCACCGTTAACATGAAACATAGTCCCCAAACTAACTTTAACAACAAAACAAAATAAAGTTTTGTTATGTTAAATTTTATCATGCAATTGTGGATTCAAAAAGCAATACACGAATTTACTTAAATTAAACTGAGTGAACTTATGTTTACCTTATAATAAGTGAATATGATAGTTGACCATAACTAGATAATAGACTCATTGAAATATACAAAATCACTCTAGAGTTTGGTAACATAACTCCACTCATTGTAAAGACTAGTAATTCTGTAGATGTAAAAAATAAGTCGAGTTGTCTTTTTTTTTTCTAAAAAAAATGAGCTTTTATTTTTTTCAATTATTTTCACAAAAAAGTTATTTTTAAATTCAAAATTATGAATAATAATTTTATTTTTACTAAGTATTTATTGGATTTATCGATAATTAGTTTTCATTTGAAAATTTTGACTAATAAAAATATGAAGTAAATCTAAAATATATTTTATTAACTTGAGAAAGTAAATATTCCATTTGAAATGAATAGTTAAAATCAGATTATTTTCAGATTTTATGGGCTAAAAATATAATTAAATATAAAAATAATATTATATCACTTCCCTGTTTAATAAATGAAGGGAATTTAAAAGAAAAATGAGTTCGTGGGTGAATGGACCAGCATCGTAGTTGGGTTATGTTAGAAAAGGGCCTTAGTTTTAAAGGGTTTCTTCTTCCTGCACCCCAAAACCTTCTAAAATAGTTTTTTCAAAACAAATTTTTCAGAACGAGATTTTTCAGATGTTTTATCTCTTCCTCTTCCTCTAGAATGTTCTCCCTCTCTTATTCTTCTTTTACAGCAGCAATGGTGCAGCAGAGAAGATAATGGTTACGACAGAATGGAGTGGTGAGTGAGGGAGGTTATTTTAGTATTTTTCTTGTTAGTAGTGGGGTGCAGTTGCAAAAACCGTTTTAAAGTACTTGAAGAGCCCAACATAAAAGTATAGTGCCACTCATGGGCCGGCCTAGCCCAGCTACAGATATGTCTAGCTCTTCTCTAAGTGCTGATAAACCTTAGCTTTGAGCCATGTGTTAACTTGGTTAATCTATTCTTTCACATGATATTTTCTCTAGTTTCATTAAATATATGTAGTTAGTTTGCCTATCTAAAAGAATAAATATAATGAAACTAGTTTAATATAGTTGTTACTGACATATAGTAGGTAATATATTCTTTTACATAATTTCGTTAAGCATAAATATATTATCGACAAATATTTGCAAGTTTTATAAATTTCACTAGTTTCATTGAATAATATTTTCAGGAATTATATTTTATTTAATTAAATATCATATAATAATTTAGTTAGATATTCATATAGGCGAGGTTTGATATTACACACAGCTTACCTGTAGTTTTATTGATAGATGGTATTGCTTTTTAATTATAATTATAATTTTACCTCGGTAATCTACATTAACATTTAATAAAAAATCTTCATTATATATATATATATATATATATATATATATATATATATATATATATATATATATTATTGGGATGACAAATTCTAATTAATTAGAAAAAAATAATAATATCCATAGAATTTTATATAAATTTTGTCCTACGTACTTCTAATAAACTCAGATAGTGATATTTCCAAAATAATTTATTACAACTTTAAGTTAATTTTTAATGATTGGAACATATAAAACTTCGATACATATATTTTCTAAACAAAATTTATGCAGGAAATGTTTTATAATTATTATTAATAAATACTATATACAATTTCTGTAAAAAGTATTTCATACATTCATTTGATTATAAATAGAATCATTATTTAACTTTTATAATATCATCTCAGAAGACAAATGATAATTTATTATTAATTAATACTATTTCTTTAATTTTGATTGTATACGTCGTCACTTTGTGTATGAAACCCTAATTATTTTTACATTCAGCCTTTTATTTATTTTCCTAAGCATTATTATTTCAAATTAATCATATTTACGTCCAAACTGCTAAGGGAAAATTGGAAAAGTAGTCGTGATCGGCAATGCCAATGTATATTAATGTGTTTTTTTATTAAGAAAAGTTGAACACAAGTAAAAAAAATTATAACAAGTGACATATATACCATTCAACTAACTGAATTAAATATTTTTAACTAATATGCTTTAATACATGGACACAAAATAAACTATTCACATATAACCTAATATATATTTGTTTACTAAGTAAAGAGCACAAAAACAATTAAAAAGTGTCGTGTGACAAATATAAAATATAAAACTTACTTCAAAAGGGAGAGATTTGAATGACATGATATACTACAATAGTTATGTTCATTCAAATCTCTTAATTTGATATTTAAAACTTTTTATGATGTAGAGTACTACAATTAATAATAAAGTAAATATCAATATTTTATCATATGTTTGCACAAAGAAAAATTCTCTTGATACATACAAAAATATCTTGTATCTGAAGATTTATACCATCATTTAAATGTGATAAAATGTGAGAAGAAATAGCAGATAAAAAAAAATGGCCTCTAGTCTAGTAGTATTGTAGATAACAGATTCAGAGCAAAAGAGTGTTGTTTGACCTCAAAAGCTGTTTGTGCTGGGAAAGTGCATGCAGACAAAAGCACGAATACACAGAGAGACACACACCCTCTATTTTGCCATCTTTTTTACACATGTGAGGCTAAGTTGCAGGTGCAAGAATTAAGCTTGTGCAGATGGATAAACAGAAGCAAGGTAAGTTTAATAATAAGGTGTCCCATAAAGGAATGTGTAGTTGATATGATATGATGAAGTAGGCACAGAAGAGGGCAACAAGGTCAAAGAAAGAGCCATACCAACGTAAGCAAGACTTTGTAACATATATATGGGAGACAAAATCGAAGGTGACATGACAAGACAACACCGTCCATGTCTCCCCAGTACACAATCCTCTCTGCCATCCCATGCATTCTTTCAAATAATATTAATATTATATATACAATGCATGGCACTACTTTTTCCTTCCCATCTTCTTCTGCTTCTGCTATCGCCTAATTTTTATTTTTTTCCCCGTTGAAGGGTTTTAAGGATTCAGTACCTGTGCCTGTGTTGTCCATTGTCACCACACATGAGGAAACACAACTGCTTCCCTTCTTCTATTGTTAAATCTGTGTTTGTTTATATGGCAATCACATGAGGTCAGAACAACCAAGAAACATTATCAGTGTATCTATCTGCATGCATCTATGATCACGCTTGACTTGACCACTCACCATTAAAAACTGTGTTTAACTCTACTTCATCTTCCTAAATTTAACCTTTAAGATACAATTTTTCCAAATTTATTTCTATAAAAGTGTGTTTACATGTTTCAACACACCAATGTTTGTGGATTTCGGCGCTGAGGGAATTCAGTTTCATGATCCATTGGATTTGTCTGTGCTCCTTTATGCTAATGGATTAAGCTCTCTAGTCTTCTGACGAATTTTCATACTCTGTAAAAGGCAGATCTGTGAATGACCCTCAAGAAGAAAAAAAGGTTTGAATGAAGATTTGAAGTGTGGAACTGTGGTTCATATATGGAGATAGTCAACGTTGCTTTCGATGTGTCCGCAAGCAGCATGTCTCATATGATATGATCCACTATTGTTTTTGCACACTCTGGTGAATATGAGGCCTATGTGTAGAGTAAATCTCACTTGTTATTATTACTGAATCATTTTTTTACAGTGATTATTGCAGAATCATCAATAATGACCTTTTAAATAGATAAAAAAACATTTTGCTTTCATTTCATAATAAAATCTGTCTAAGGTTTTTTTTTTTTTTACGTGAATTAAAAATAACAATTGGTTTGAAAAATTATAAATATAATAGTTTATTATAACTGAAAATATCAATCAATCAGTTTTAAAAATTAAAATATTAAAATTATAGATGAAAGACGGTTGTTATTAAATACAAAACATTATCAGTGTTTGTTTTCATTAATTGCATAGTTATTAGCTATTAGATTTTGATACAAAATTTAAAGTAATGCAATATTTATGTATTCAACAATTAAATAAATAACATTGAAATTTTGAGTATATATATTACTGTTAAAGTATGTGCGCAATATTCCCCACTTGCTAATTTAGTTAATTCTTGCTTTAGTTTCATGATTTCATCCAAAGTCAAATATTTCCTATTTGAGAACATCTAATAAAAGCACTGTGCTTTTTGAAAGAGATGGTGGAAAAGATAATATAATTAATTATTTACAATAAGTTGCAAAGGAAAGATTCATTAATTGTGTACGTGTTAGGAAAAAGAAAGGCCCGCTGTCAACTCAGCAATATATTAGAATCTCATAATAAAGATACTGCAATTAAAATGCAGTACAACATTCCCTTTTTAACTATATATAACTCAATTACTCTTAATCCATAAAATTGAATAAATATAATTTCAGTTTCCGAAGGAAATTTATCTTTTTATTTAAATATATATCATGTTCACGATTTAACAAAAATTATAGAAAATAAATAAAAAAAATATTAGAAACTTTTAGTATAAGATCTTATTTTGAGTCTTATATTATTTTTTTTAGACCGCTCTGTCACGTAAAATAAGATTCCATTTATTTTTTTATTCTGATGATATATTTCACTTTAAAATTTTAAGTAATTTTTAATTTTTCATAATATGTTTTTTGTGATAATATTCTTAAACATGATATATTTTATTATTTTCGATGATGGATATTTTATCTATAATGCAAAATTTTAGTAAGTACTATATTTAATATTTTAATTAAATATCTGTCACTAAAAATAATCTAAAATAATTCTTATTTATTATACAATTTTCTAAAGTTTGTGCTCTGGAATTTCCTTTTCTCCCTTTACCATGTGTGATTAAAGAATAATATATATTATCCCCGAGTCTAATCTCTTCAAAATATTGAGAACAAATCTTGAAAGTTTAAAACATAATTAATACAAAGTACAATATTTCCTTGAATTGACTCGAATAAAAAGCTCACAACCATGTTGTCACCTTTCTTGTATGGGTTCCTGCAGTTATCATTACAATATATGAAGGTTAATTAACTTTGACGGACATGCTTTTGCAAGTCATAATATATATTAGAATGAACAGAAAGTGTATTGAATTACTAATAATTTTGTAACATAAATTAAAAAGTAAAACTACTTAATTATATGAAAAAACTAATTCATCATTAACTGAAAAAATAGTAATAAAAATTAAAGAAGAAAATAAAATTTAAAAATTAAAGGAATTTATAAAGAAAAATCCTTTCTAACTATTATATAATATTAACTTACTATTTTTTCACCACTTGGATGCACTCATTACTTTGAGTCTATCTCATGAAATATTGTCTTGTCCAAATTTTACATAGTGTAAAATATTTAAAAAGAAAATATTCATTTGAGGTAAGATTGAATTGTGTGCATGCACAATAATTAGTATGTTCATCCTTTCTTTCCAAATGATTCACCTAATAATTTTATAAAAACAAGTGAGAGAAAAATAAAAACACTTTTCAGTCAAAGCAGTTAAGCAATTAAGTTTATTTACTTGTATTCATTCTTATGGTCTTTCCTTTCCTTGATGCTTTTTTGTAAAGATCCCTATAACTTTGGGGTTGATTTGATCCTTTAAATACAATTAGGAAAGAATGTGATGTTCCCAAAAGCCATGGACAAGTTTAAACAATTTGTAGTGTCACCTACTCACCTATTACTTTCCGATTTTGATAAGCTCCTATCTTATTTTATATCCCAAAAGACAATAAAGTGGGTTGTAAACTTTGATTTTGACACATTAAAGCATAATTAATTATATATTATTTTGGTAGTATAAACATTACTATATTAATATGTTTTTCAACACCAAAGACTTCATTAGAATCATAATCACTTTATAAAAGTAAGCTAATAACGAAGCATAAATTAAAGGATTAGACAAGTGGGAGAAGATTCTCTGACGTGGCAAATCAAACAAAGTTCTTTGCACAACTTTTATTGATAATTACTGACAAGTACATCAAGCACACTTAAAGGTTGAGTTTCTCTTTCTTATTTCAAGTTTATCCAAGTAGATTTCAATTTCCTTTTAAAATGTGTTCAATAGATGAGTTAGAATAAAGAAAATTTATTTCGAAACACAGTTTTATAATTTATTCATTTTCGTTTTAATTTCGAATAACATATTTTTAAAAACGGCTTTTGTAATGTTTATTTTAACTAATGTTTAAAAAAGAATTTTTGGAAGAAAAAATAATGTTAATAAACATAATTTTTGTTTTAGTTTTTTTAGAAAATAAAGAAATATGTTAATAAACACAATTTCCAGAATAAAAGTCACAAAATATATAAAACAATTTGTGTTTTAATTCACTATACACTAAAGCACAACTTACGATATTAAAAATAATAAATTTATTTTCAAGCATATTCTGACATTTAAAGTTTTGTTTCATACATGATTTGATCATTTCTCAATATTCTTTAAGAATCGATTAATTTTAATATAAAAATACATCCTTACACAAATTTTCCAATAAAGGGAGAAAAAGTAAATAAATTCTAGCTAATATAGTACTATCCATAACAAATATAAAATTACATCTGTTATAGTTACAAATTATAAAACCATAATTTTTTTTGAAGATATATAGGATGGTTGGAATCCATTCTCTACCTTTTATATGAGGTCATCCTTAATTAAAAATCACAGGAATCACATAATGAATTAATAACATTTCGTTTGATATAAGATAAATTTTTTAATAAGCAAATCAACATAATGAAAATGAATACCCAATCATAAGTTCATAAGTTATAATAACTATTAATTACTAAACTAATAGATTTCATTATTAACACACTCACACAAATATATATATATATATATATATATATATATATATATATATATATATATATATATATATATA